>OCHC01000013.1_pt1 | contig 296719 bp, 236 predicted proteins | sample 1538641 | NCBI WGS metagenome assembly OCHC01 (sample SAMN04571714, study PRJEB22368) | human gut metagenome | biome: human gut; material: stool | host: Homo sapiens | place: Luxembourg | collected 2012-08-17
TTTTCATAAAAAAATATCGTACAGGGCTTTCTGATGTATAATGAGTTTGCTCCAAAACATTACAAAGGAAAGTGACCCTGTACGACAAAGACATTATACAACGAAAAGACTCTGACCGGTAGACTTCACAAATATTTTTTGATTTATTTTGAAACTTTTTCTGCTCCAACGTAAGTAGGTAATCATCCGTATCTGTTTTTTTGTTTTTTATTCTGCTACAATCTCCTTTTTCTTCAGAGATATAAGCTTCCGCTGTTTTCTCAAGCGGTTCCTTTGTCTTCTACAATGTGATCCAATGCAGCCAGCGGCTCAAGTCCTTTCTCCTTCGCGATTGTCGCACGTGTGCGGCGCTTTGGACGATATGGGCGATACAGGTCTTCTACTGCCACAAGCGTTTCCGCTGCCAGAATCTGTTTCTTTAATTCTTCTGTCAGTCTCTGATTAATATCCATTCTTTTTAGTTCTTTCCACTTTCATAGGCGTTCTGCACCCGTTCGGTCAGCACTTTTCCACCGTTTGCATACCATTCTGCCACAAAAGTATCAAAGTAATCCACTGGTTTCTCCCCACTAATGATCTGAAGAAATGCTTCCTGTTCCAGTTCCTGTAATTCTTGCGGAATTTCTGCATTTACATTTTCCAGAGGCAATGTCGATGTACTTGTTATTCCTGCCTTCTGCAGTTCCCCCACAGCCTGAATTCTTGACGCATACGCCGCCCATCCATTCGCGGTTGTCAGCTGTCCATTCAAGTAAGATTTGCATGTATTAAAATAAGACTTTTCCAAACCGCTAAGCTCTGATACATCAAGCGTCTTATCCAGTGCTGCCTGAATATGTTCTGTCGTACGGTAAAGTGCATCCTCATAATCCACATTAATATTCAGTGGCCGGGCCGTCGGATCTACATTAATAGAAAAATAATCATTCACTTCTCTTGCCGCACTATCATTTGCATATCTAGACTGATCAAAAATCGCACTCACATACTTTGCTACAATTTCCGGATGCTCATATCCTTTACGCACCACCACATACATCCACTGGTCATACGATTCAAAAACTGATATCTTCTGCGTCTCATTTACCTGTTCTTTGTCTAAAAGATACGGTTTCCACTCTGCATTTGAATCGACATTATATGCTGCACTCAACGGGTTATTCGGAGCCCACCAGCGTCCACAGATAGCACCGCAATGTCCGGTTTTTAACAGATCATCTATGTTTTCCGTCTTTCGTAGCAGGAATCTCTGGTCGAGTATCTCATCCTCATATAGATTGTGAAGTTTCAAAAGCGCTTCTTTTGTTTCCTGTGTTACTGACCCATAAACTACATTTCCATTTTTATCCAGGATCCAGTGACATGGCATTGCACCGGCATGTATAAAAGTTGCATCCACTCCATAAGTCTGATCCGCACCGGCAACCACGTCTGTACTACAGGCAAGGCCGATTGTCTGACCGTCTCCTGCTGCATCCTGTTCTACAAATGCCCGGATCACTTCCAACGCTTCTCCTACTGTTTCCGGTTCCTTTAATCCCAACTTCTCAATCCAGTCTTTCCGCAGCCAAAGAAGCGGAGTTCCATCGTCAATCACCGTATTCGGAAATGCATATAGCTTTCCATCCACGGTTGCAGACTGTAAAAGAGAATCTCCATAACTTTCATACATTTCTTTGATCGTATCTGTCGTACACTCTTCATACGTTTCTGTAAGTTCTTCGATCAGGCCTGCTTCAATCAGGCGGAGCAGGTTATCTCTTCCCTTCACAACAAGCACGTCTGGAATATCACGATCTTCAATCGCTACATTGACCGCCTCTTCATAAGTATTGCCATCCTGCAATTCAAAGACATCTTCATTCTGAATATTAAGTATTTTCTTCAAATATCTCGTATATGCATTATTTTCGTACGTATTTCCTACAGGAAGATTCGAATTATTCGCCCCTGCAATCTTGCCAAGTGTATAGGTAACAGTCTCAGGATATTTCCCAAGTGGTGTATGCATCGCTTTATACATCAGCTTTCTTTTCACTTCAACTGCATTGCTTGCACCAGACTCACTTTGGGATGCTTCTAACTGTTCCATCTGCCTTTGACTTTCCTTCGTCTCAAAATAGGTTCCGCACCAAAGCATCAGCAATAAAATTAATGCAAGCTGGGCTGAGAGAATTCGCTTTTTCATATCGTTTTTCATAACACCTTCGCCTCCGTGTTCTTCGGAATTCGGATAAAGACCCGCGTTCCTTTTCCTGGAGTACTTTCTATCTTCATCTCACCTTTTTCTCCATAAAGGACATGGATTCTGTCACAGACATTTCGCACACCATAACCGGAGGACTGATATGTCAGAATCTGATCCGCCTTCTCCTGCGTCATTCCCGCACCATTGTCCCTGATTTCAAAGAAAATGTGCTCAGCCTCTTCACGAATCGTCAGCCACAACGTCGGATTCTCATTATCTGACACATCAATTCCATGATCGATTGCATTTTCTGCAAGTGGCTGCAGGATCAACTTCGGTATCAGATAATCATTAAGACCATCCGAAATCTGTTCAACCACACGGAACTCGTTATCATGCATAACAAGTTGGATTTTGAGATATGCACGGATGTTATCAATTTCTTTTGCCACTGTAGTCATTGTTTCACCACGATTTAGGCTTGTCCGATAATAAGTAGACAGTGCCAATGTCACATGACTGATTTCATCCTCCCCCGCTTCAATTGCTTTCCAATTGATAATAGAAAGTGAATTGTAAAGGAAATGTGGATTGATCTGTGCCTGCAGCGCTCTCATCTCACTATTCTGAAGCTGGATCTTACTCTCATATACTTCTGAGATCAAATGGTTCATCTGATCCATCATGCGCCGAAATGACCGGATCAGCACACCCACCTCGTCTTTGGATTTACTCTGCACGGTAACTTTACGAAGTCCCATATTGATCAGGTTCATATTTTCAGTCAATAACTCCAACTGCGATACCATACGGAGAGAAAAAACATATCCCAGAAAACTCAGAAGAAGAACACTGATCAAAATAATCGGAATATTTTTGAGCAAAAGCTTATGGATTGCGTTTTCACTTACTTCCTTTGGACGATAGATATAGAAATTCCATCCTGTATCCTTCATTGTCCGCTGTACCAGATAATAATTCTCACTGATATCTTTCGGACTCTCAATATCCTTCGGACGATATTTCTTATCCATAGAACACTCGGCATAGACAATATTTCCATTATCATCCTGAATCATGCCTCCTGTATTATCTGTAAGCTGGCTCATGAATGGTTCAAGAACTTTTTCATAATCCAGACGCATCTCCAACACCGCTTTGATCGTATCATTGTCATAGAATTTCCGACTGGCAATGATTGATTTATTCACACCGCGAGTGATGCTCCACTGCATTAATGTTCCCTCATTCAACCTGGAATACCACTGTTGATTCTCCGCTTCCGACATTGGAAGAAGTGTATCTCCATGTGGCACTTCTATATTGTCAGAATATAATGTAATGCTCTGGATCTCTTTGTGATAGATCGTCGGCATCTGCAACAGTGGATCAGCCACCTTCACATATTTCAAATACTTCTCATAATCCGACTCTGTCTCCACATCAAAAATATTCCTGAGATTTTGAGAATAAGACAGATAATCAACCAGGTTCTTATAGATCTGAGACTGATTCTCAATCGAACTCACTGACTGTTCCAACATTTTCTCCAGATTGTACTGTTCCTTCTCTCGCAATTGATTCATCATGCCATACTGCATGGAAAAAGCAAGGAATCCTACCGGAACCAGTCCTGCAATCAGCATCAAAACAGACAGTTTTTTACGAAATTTCAGATTTTCAAATCGATGGATCAACTTCCGTATTTGTTTTTTCATCCGCCGCTATTCCTTTCCTGCATGCTTCCGGTGTATCTCCGAAAAACTCTCTGAAACTTCTGCAGAAGTATGAGTTATTGGAAAATCCTACTTCTTTCGCAATTTGGGAGATTTTCATATTCGTTGTCTCTAAAAGTTCTTTTGCTTTATTCATTCGCACTTCACGGATAAAACGGTTCAGTGTCATCCCTGTTTCTTCTTTAAATACAGCACTTAAATATCCCGGTGACAGAAAAACCATTGCGGAAAGTGTCTCTGCTCCCAGATCCTTTTCCTTATAATGGTGATAAATATATCCCTTCACGGTTGTAACTTCTGATCGGAACCCATCTTCCTGCTCTTGTATGCAATGTTCATATTCCTGAAGTACTTCTTCTACTATAGCAATCACATCATTAAGGTTTCTGCAGCGATATAATCGATCCACTCTCTTTGAAAGCATCTTTTCATCCAGCCCTTCCATCTGGTCGAGCAATTCTTTCATAATTCCAGAAAATACAAACTTTACATACATATCCGAAAATTGCTTATGCGCACGATATTTTTCTTCCAGTCTCTGAAAATCCTGACGGAGATGTGGCAGATCTTTATATTGAATATCTTTCGTAATCTGTTCCATGATTTCAGAATCTTCTGCTGGATCAGCTTTCTTCTCTTCCTGCTTCTCCCCGTGGAAAAACAGATGCTGACGTGGCTGATAGAACTGCTCTTCTAACATTCCTTCCAGCACCTTAAATTCCTCTGCCAGATTTTTTCCATCTTCGATTTCCTCACTGACTGCAAAATAACATTCACTGTCAAACTGGTGCGCAAAAAAACGGTACATTTTCTCTACGATTCCATGATAATCTGCATATTTTTCCGTGAACAAAAAGATGGATTCGTTCGAATTCAGATTCACATAATGAAACTCTCTCTGCACCTCTTCCTTCAGGCTCATCAGGAAATGTTCCTCTTCCGTTTCGAAGAATCCATTTGAGGCACTGACAAGAACCATACGGGTAAATTGGGACAGATCATCTTCCATTCCATCTGTAAGTTTCTTAAACTGAACAAAATCTTCCTCTTTTCCCCCATACAGATATTTCAGTAAAAAGTATTTTTTCAGATAATCTTCTTTCTTTTCCTGCTGCTCTTTTTTCTCTATCTTAGAAGAAATATTTTCCATCACTCGTTGAAAAGTCTTATGGAATTCCTCCGGATCAACCGGCTTCAGAACATAGTCCACAACTCCATACCGCAATGCTTCTCTTGCATAAGAGAAATCATTATATCCGCTGAAGATCACGATTTCCATATCCGGATGATCTTCTCTCACTGCTTTCGTCAGCTCCAGTCCATTCATATAAGGCATCTTTACATCCGAAAATAAAATATCCACATGGTTTGATTCTAATACTCCCAGTGCATCCTTTCCATTCGTTGCTTCTAGGATCTGGAACTCTCCTTCCTCCCTCTTTAACAGAAAGCGGATTCCCCTTCGCTCCAGTTTTTCATCATCCACGATCAATATTGTAATCATTTCCCCACGCCTCCCTCACGTTCACTTTACATTTTCACTATTCCTTTTATAACGTCCGAAAACAGCAGGGAATGTTCACTCACTCTCTGCTGTCTTTTTTTAATTTTTATAATTCTATTTTAATTCATTTTTTAGACAATGTCCACACTAGCCTTTAACCGCTCCGGCTACAACGCCTTCGATAATATATCTCTGGCAGAACAGGTAGAAGATGATAATCGGCACAATTGCAAGAACCAGAGTTCCCATCATTGCTCCCATATCTACAGAACCGTATCCACCTTTCAGATACTGAACTGCCATCGGCACTGTCTTATATTTTCTCTGATCCAGTACAAGTGATGGAAGCAGGTAGTCGTTCCAAATCCACATTGCCTGAAGAATTGTAACTGTTACGCAAGTCGGCTTTGCAATCGGAAGTACAATTCTGAAGAATGTCTGGATTGGTGTGCATCCATCAATCATTGCAGCCTCTTCAATCTCCAATGGAATGGATTTCATGAACCCGGTAAACATAAAGACGGAAAGTCCTGCACCAAATCCAAGGTAGATCACAACCAGTCCCCACGGATTTCCCATATGAAGCATATTTGCGATCTTGGATAATGTAAACATTTCCATCTGGAATGGCACGATCATTGCAAACAGGCAAAGCATGTAAAGGATCTTTGTAAATTTTGTCTTCACGCGGCAGATATACCATGCACACATGGAGCAACATAAGATAATCACTGCTACAGATAAGATTGTGATAAATAAACTCCATCCAAATGCCTGAATCAGCCGTGTCTGCTTAATACCACGGATATAGTTCTCTAATCCGACATACATCTTTCCGGTCGGTATCTCGAACGGTGCTTTACTGATATAGACTTTTTTCTTAAAGGAGTTGATAAATACCAGTATGATCGGATACAGATACAGCAGGCTGAGTAATGTAAAAATAACGGTTAATAATGTACCATGTTTTACTTTTTTATTCATTACTGCTGCACCTCCTTTGATGTTGTCAGTTTATTCTGGATCAATGCAATCACTCCTACGATAATAAAGAAGATAACTGCTTTCGCCTGTCCTACACCTTCCCAGCCAGTTCTTCCATAGAATGTATAATAGATATTCAGGGCAAGCATTTCTGACATCTTGTCCGGTCCACCGTTTGTCAATGCAAGGTTCTGGTCGAAAAGTTTAAATCCGTTTGTAAGTGTCAGGAAAGTACAGATTGTAATGGATGGCATAACCATCGGAATTGTAACATATCTTAAAAGCTGTACTTTATTCGCTCCATCAATCTGTGCTGCCTCGATCAGCTCTCCAGGAATATTCTGGATTCCTGAGATGTAGATGATCATCATGTATCCAACCTGCTGCCAGAGCATCAGGATAACCAATCCCCAGAAACCATATTTTGAAGAATATGTAAGTGTTTTCTGGAAATGTGCCAGAATACCATTTAATAACAGCTGCCATACATATCCAAGTACAATACCACCGATCAGGTTCGGCATAAAAAATACAGTACGGAAAATATTGGTTCCCTTAATATTCTTTGTCAAAAGCATTGCTACCGCAAATGCAAAAATGTTGATCAATAATACTGTCACAATTGTAAATAATGCGGTAAACCAAAGAGAGTGAAGAAAATCTCCGTCTCCAAGGATCTTTGCATAGTTGCTAAGTCCAATAAATTTAGCGTCTGTCACCGTTGTGAACTTGCAGAACGAAAGATATACGCCTAACACAAACGGTGCAAGGAAACCTATCGTGAATGCAATCAGCGTCGGCAATACAAATACCGGAAAATATCTCTTTATTGCTTTTTGCATGTTCTTCTCCTCCTGTCTTTCTTTTCTGTAAAAAGCCTTTCTGCGCCTTTGCTTTTCACAATTCTAATTACATAATTTCAGCCTGCCCCGGTATGCTCGTTGGCAGGCTGTTTGATCTTCTTCTCTATTTCACAGCCTTTTTATCTGCCTATCCTGTGAAAAGTCTTTTTATTCGTTTGCTGCTGCGTATTCTTCAGCCCATCCATCAACAAATGCTGTCTGTACACTATCCCATGCGCCTGTACCCTGTGCATAGTTCAGAAGAGCTCCACCAAGATTGTTTTTCCAGTTCTCAGATGGCATTGTTGTAAAGTTCCAGCTTACTGGTGTCTTTCCTGCCTCTGTATACTCAGCATTTGCTTTTACAAGCGGGTTGTCCGGAAGGTAATCTGAGAATGTTGTGAACGGTGTTACAAATCCCATCTCGTTAGCCAGCATGTCACGACCTTCATCGCTCTCAACTACCCATTTCATAAAATCAAGTGTTGCCTGAATGTCTTCTTCTGAAGCGTTCTTATTTACACACCAGTAGTTCTCAGATCCTGTACAAAGTCCCTGATTTTCTTCTCCATCAACTCCGATGTAGATTGGAAGCATTCCCATATCTTCATCTGCTACTTCATTATCTTTGATATCATTGTAAGCCCATGTACCATTCTGATAGAATACTGCTTCGCCAAGTGCAAATTCACTTGCTGCGTCATCTCCTGTCTTAGAAGAAATCATAGATGGCTCACATGTAGAGTTGTTCAGATACAGATCCCAGATCTGTTTGTAGTTGTCAAGGTATGTTCCTTTGATTGCATCTGTGCTGTCAATTCCGTCTGCCTTATACTCATAGTAGATTGGAAGATTTGCAAGGTGTGTCTTGAATCTCCAGTCAGAGGAAGAATCCATTCCTGCTGAAGTAAAAGCTCCTTCTACTCCAAGATCATCTTTGTGTGCCTGAATCTCTTCTGCAACTGTCTTAAGTGCCTGGAAGTTATTCAGATCATCAATTGATTTGATACTTGCATCCGGCAATTCGAAGTATTTGTTCAGAAGAGCTTTGTTGTAGATCAGACCATAAGTCTCAATAACATAAGCGATTCCGTCTACTGCGTCGCCATCTTTTAATATATAATCGTCAGACTCGACATCTTTATAAACATCGCTGTCTGAAAGGTCATAGCAATAATTTTTCCATGTAGCAAGTCCAACCGGTCCGTTTACCTGGAACAATGTTGGTGCCTCATCTTTTGCCATCTCTGATTTCAACTGTGACTCGTAAGTTCCTGATGCTGCTGTCTGTACATCAACCTGAACACCCGTCTCATCTGTATACTCTTTTGCAAGTTCTACCCACTGGTCAGCCTGCTCTGGTTTAAAGTTCAGATAATAAACTTTTCCGGATGACTTATCTCCTTTCGCTGTTTCATCTCCGCTTGATGTGGCTCCACATCCTGCAAGCATTCCTCCTGCCATTGAAGCTGCAAGTACAAGTGCAAGAATCTTTTTCTTCTTCATAATTGAATCCTCCTTTTATGATTACTTGTCTTTGTTTTTCTTGATGATGTTATTATAAGAAAAAGTTCCAAAATAAGATATAATAAAATTCCAAGAAACATAACACTATTTCAAGATTATTGTAATTTTTGAAGATTTTGTGTATGATACAAGAGTTCGCCAAGAACCAAAAGTGAAAAATAAAGGTAAAATTTACTTGTTATAAATAGGATTTGCAGAAAGGATGTTTGAACTCGTCTAAAAAGTTGAGTGACTCAACTTTTTAGACTGACTATCATTTATGGAGGTATTCACTATGGCAGAACAAACCAGTCTGGTTGCACAACAGGTCCGCCTTATGCACTGGGCAGAACAGATCAGAGAATGTCAGAACCGTCTGGAAGGTATGGATGTATCGACCTGGTGTGAACAAAATAACATTACAAAAGCCAACTATTATTATCCACGGAAAAGGGTTCGGCAGATGTACCTGGATCAGCTTCCTGAGGCAGAAAAGCCTGCTTTCGTTGAACTTCCGCGTTTAAAAGCGGAAAGAACAGCAACTGTGCCCGAAGTTCCAGTGATGTGTATCAAAAACGGAAATGGACTTTCGGCAGATATATTTTCTTCAGTTGCTCCGTTGTCTGGTAGAGTCATTTAGTCATGTTGAATGATGCCGCTGTTTCACACTTCAAAAAAGTTTATCTGGCCCCCGGTTATACGGATCTCCGCCGGGGGATCGATGGATTGGCTTCTATTGTACGCTTTCAGTTTGAACTTGACCCTTATGATAAAAATACGCTTTTTCTGTTCTGCGGAAGAAAAAAAGCAGCAGGATCAAGGCACCAAATAAATTGTAAGAGGGTCAGACCCCAATGTCTCTCACACGCTTTCTTTTATACTCTGCGGGATGCTTTTAATCCTCGATTGCTGCCTTACGGGCATTGATTGCCTTTATCACATCCATATCAAACTTGGGTTTACGTTCATAGGTATACAGACCGTTTAACTCCTGCTCCACATCATACAGCTGGGTATAGCAGAAGGCAAACATATGGGGATTGTCCAAAAGGGCATCGGTCAGTCCCTTATATCGGTTCAGGAATTCCTCCTTGGTAGCAGGACCTGCACCATAGCCCCAGCCATCCTTTTCAACACCTTCCTCGTCCCACTTGATACCGCCATACTCACTGATGAAGGTAGGGATACCCTTTACAGGTGTCTGCCTGTAGCCATGATTATCTTCCAAATCACCTCCCTGTTTAAAGGACTCGTAGGTTGCTGCAAACTTTGCCGGATCCTGCTCATAATTGTGTAAGTCATAGATGTCCGTCACCACATGATAATTTCCGCTGGTATCAATGCAGGGTCTGGTGGTGTCATACAGCTTTGTCATCTTATACACATTGGCCAGTAAGCTGTCATCCTGCCTTCTTCCCTCATAATCCCATGTCTCATTAAACGGACACCAGCCAATGATGGCGGGATGGTTGAAGTCTCTCTCCAAGGCTTCCATCCACTCAGGCAGGAAATATTTTAATGCTGCGGGATTGCTGTAATCCAGTCCCCAACAGCCCTGCTCGCCCCATACCAGATAGCCTGCTTTATCGCAGTGATACAAGAACAGAGGCTCAAATACCTTCTGATGGAGTCTTGCGCCGTTGAAGCCTGCAGCCATGGACAGTTCCACATCCTTGACAAGTGCTTCCTCTGTAGGCGCTGTGTAAATGCCATCCGGATAGAAGCCCTGATCCAGCACCAGTCTTTGGAACACGCTCTTATCGTTGATGAGGAATTTCTCTCCATCCAGTCTTACCTCACGCATACCAAAGTAGCTTTCTGCCTTATCTTCTCCATAGGTTAATGTAAGGTCATACAGTCTGCCATGACCCGGCTCCCACTTTTCCAGACGGGACAAAGGAAGTGTCATGGTAACGGTGCCGCCCTCTGACTTTGCGCTTACGCTGCCACAGGGCTCTCCCCCATAAAAGGCCTTTGCTTCCAGTGTGCCCTGCCCCTTTACTACCGCCTTAATTCCCAGCGTTGCCTCTGCCAGGTTTGGATAATATTGCACTTTTTCAATGTAGCTTTCCGGTACCCACTCAAGCCATACCGTCTGCCAGATACCTGTCGTTCTGGTATAATCACAGCCTCTGGAGTAGAAGAAATGACTCTGCTTTCCCTTGGGCTGCTTTCCGCCTCTCACATCATCTGCTGCAAAAAGCGTAATGTCATTTTCTCCTTCCTTTACAAGCTTTGTAATATTAAACGTAAAGGAAACATAACCGCCCTGGTGTCTGCCTGCCTCTACTCCATTGATCCATACTCTTGCATCATAGTCCACTGCGCCGAAGTGTAAGAGAAGATCTCCCTTCAGTTCCTCCCCTGTCAATGTGATGGGGCGGTGATACCATACGCCGGGGATAAAGTCCTTATAGCCGATTCCGCTCAGATCACTTTCCGGGCAGAAGGGCACCAGGATCTTCTTCTCCCAATCTGTCTTTCCTTCCTGCCATTTCTGATCTATGCCGCTGCATCCAAAGTCAAAGGAAAAATCCCATTCTCCATTCAGGTTTTTCCAATGCTCCCTCTTCATCTGGGGCTGGGGATGCTCCGGTCTGGGTATTTGTGTCATAATTTTGTCCTCCTGTGATCATTTATTTGGGTTGATTTCATTTTTATTTTATATAGTGAAAGCCATAGTTGACAGGCTTGCTCTGTCCTTGGATCATCTGGCAGATACCGTTTCCCTGTCCCGCTCCAGGCTCATCCACCTGTTCCAGGAGGTATATCATGTTGCTCCCTACCAGTATTACCTGTCCCAGAAGTGCAAGCTGGCCCAGTCCATGCTAAGCCGCACCACTCTTCCTGTTTCTGCCATCTCCACACAGCTTGGATTCCTAGACCCTCACCACTTTTCTTCCTTTTTCAAGAAACAGTGCGGTCTGTCCCCGGCTTCTTACAGAAAACTCCACACAGCGCCTGGGAATTTTCCCACCTAAGTATTATTCTTTCTAAAAATGGAACCAAGGCAACGAAACTACTTTTTTAAGTACTTTCATTGCCTTGGATTATAGTGCATTTTCTTTCTGTTTACGATACAAAATACAGCTAAAAAGGTATGAATTATTGCTACTACATATTCGGTTTACGTTTACCATTTGGGCTTCGATTTGATTTGCAATCTCACCCACCTAATCGCCTGATCAAGTTTCTGTTCGTAGGCTCAAGAACTTTGCTACACCACTTCCTCCATCCATACCGTTACTGATACCGACTTGTGGTTCGCTACACTTGGCGGTAAATACCCGTGACTGGACTTGCACCAGCAAGATTAGTGCCATGCTCGGCACACAAAATGACTGCCCCGCCTGCTCAAATGCAGGCAGAACAGTCATCTGATCTTTTTATTCACTTTTTATGAAACAAATTTTCCAACGATCAGGCAGATTACAATCGTAATCACCATATCCGGCAGAGTGTTTCCCAGCGGCATGTCGATGTTCATCAGATTTCGGTATACCACAAATCCAATCACCCAGATGATCAGATTCGGAATATGTACGGCCAGGCTGCTCTTGTCCCGTTTCAGCAGGAAAAAGTCGGCAATCTGGATTGCGATCATCGGTGCAAAGACCGAGCCGATCAGATAGAGGAAATCTGTGATGTTGTCCATCGGATATACAATCGCTGCGATGGTTCCAATGACGGTGACAACGATGGCCACATGCTTTCCATTCCATTTGCTTACGACGGTCTCGCTGGAAATTCCTGCGGAGTAGGCATCCAGAAATGTCGTTGTTACTGTTGAAAATACAATAATCAGAAGGCCCGCAATGCCAAGGCCTGCCTTCAGCATGATCTGCGCGATGTCATATTCTCCGGTGATGATCGCTGCTCCCATTCCAATCACATACATCCAACAGCTGACGATTCCATAGACAACCGCGCTGATGGCCGTTGCTTTGACCGGTTCTTTTGCTTCTCTTGTGTAATCACTGATCAGCGGCAGCCAGGATAACGGCATCGCAACCGCAAGTTCTACTGCTGCACCGAATGTCATACTGTCATCCGATGGTGCTCCTGCTCCGCCTCCGGCAAAGATGACCTTGCTCAGGATCAGGCTAAGCAGAAATAATGCTGCCATGGCAACCGTGTTGATTTTACCAAGATTCGTGATTCCGATCACAATCCAGAGAATAATCAGGACTCCGATCACAAGGCACCAGATCCATCTGCCCGTATGCATTACGCCATCTGCGGCGAGCGCTCCGGCATAGATCATGATGGCGGTCCAGCCAACGAGCTGCAATACATTCAGGACAGCAAAAAGGATGCTTCCCTTCTGTCCAAAACTCATTTTTACGGTTTCCATGGCACTTTTTCTGACCCTGCCGCCGATCACGCCCGCCAGAAACAGCATCAGGCATCCGATGATATGGCCGATAAGAATCGCTGCCAGACCTTTTCCCATGCCGAGCGGTGCAAGGTAGGTTCCGGTCAGGATTTCGGCAATCGAGACACCTGCCCCAAACCAGATCAGGCCATTCTCGAACAGGCCGGTACGTTTTTCGTTCATTTTCATGTTCCTCTCTTTGCTTAAAATTTCATACCGGAAACCATTTTAGCACAGAAAGGAAAATGCGGCAATGAATTTACTCTATCCGTTCATCTGACTCCCAATCTTTCTCCAATCATCCCAGCTTTTCAGACCATTCTGCTTCCTTAAAGCCGATCAGCACGGTATCACCATCGATCAGCAGCGGGCGTTTCACCAGCATACCATTCGTGGCAAGAAGCTGCAGCTGTTCCTCTTCGCTCATGGCAGGAAGTTTGTCCTTCAGTTTCATTTCTTTATAAAGAAGGCCGCTGGTATTAAAGAACTTTTTAAGTGGAAAGCCGCTCTTAGAATACCATTCCTTTAACTCACCGCAGGTTGGATTCACATTCACGATGTTGCGCTCGGTATATTCTATTTTCTGTGCATCTAACCATTTTTTCGCTTTCTGGCAGGTTGAGCATTTTGGGTAACATATAAATAACATTTCTCCATCTCCAATCAAATATAATTTATCCATAATCCTGTATCTTTTGCCGGAATCATTTCAGCACAGGAACGGAGGATCGGCAATTATTTTCCTTCTTCCAAGATCAATTCCAGCACCTTCATCAGCTTCGGAATCCAGCCCATCTATCTTATATAGACGAGCTGTTTGAGCTCTTTTGGTCTTTCCTTTTTCACAATTATGCAATAATAATCTATAACTTTGCACATACCAAATCATACAAAGCACTCATAAGTTCTTCCCCGTTCCGGCATTCTGCGACCATCGAAATAACCGCATTCTTGTCCGGAAGGATCATGGAAATCTGAGAATATTTTCCATCCGCCCGGTAGGAATTATATTCTCCTCTCCAGAAAAGATAACCATAATTGTCTGTATCGGATGCTGCTGTACTTTCTTCTATCCATTTTTCGGATAAAATCTGTTTTCCATTCCATTTTCCCTTATTCAGGTAAAACAATCCGAATTTATGAAGTTCAGAAAGTGTAAGGAACAATCCACCTGCGCCAAAACTGTTTCCAAGAGGATCCGTCTCCCATGTCGGCCGCTTGATTCCAAGATGTTTAAAAAGCCTTGGTGTAAGATAAGAGACCAGATCGCATCCGGAACGTCTCTGTACAAGAATGCCTGCCAGGTAGGGACCAACATTATTATATACAAAATGTGTACCTGGCTTATATTGAAACGGAATCGCCAAAGACATTTTTACCCAGTCATCCTCCTGGTATAATGGCCGCTGTTCTCCCATAAGGCTGCCCTGTTCCTGTCCTAAACACATCGTAAGCAGGTCTCGAACCGTTGCCATTTTCAGATTATCATCGATCACATCGGGTAAATCTTCGGGAAAGGCATCCGTCAGTTTTTCATCTAAAGACAGTAATCCTTCCTGGACAGCAAAACCAACTGCACAGGATGTGAAGCTCTTCGTTGCAGAATAGATATTTCTACGGCATTCGGGTTCGCTGTACCATTCATTTATGAGGTCGCCATCTTTTGTGACCTTTATTCCAAGGACGTGAAAGGTTTTTGCAGCTCCTATAAAATCAGATATGTCCATAGCTAGGTTCCTCCTTTATTTTTACTATAATAATTTGTAGTATCTTTGCCATGTTGTCTTTCTGAAATTTTTATAAACCTATGTGTATTTCCTCCTCATCAACCACTTCTGATCAATACATTTCACCTCACCATCAAACCGAATATGAAGATGCACTCCGCCTGATCTCAGATTAATCTTTTCTACGATTCCATCTCCGAATTTCGGATGTGTGACATTGTCTCCAATTTTATATTGAACAACTTCATCCTTCTGCTTCTGTGCTTTCTGCTGGCGCTGATACGTATCTCGAATCGGCACTGTCTTATCATGAATCCGGCTTTTTAATACTTTATCATAGTTATGATCCAACAGCGCCTCTCCTGCCTTATAATAAGGTGTCGGTGCTGCACCTATAAGAGAACAACAATATTTCCACGCACTTCCATGTGTTCCAGCCTGCCATTTATACTTCTCAGGTATCCGCATATTGTACTGCATGTAATGCGCATATTCATGCTTGAATAAATCGATACGGTCCTCTTTTGACAACGGATTGTTGACTCCATACGCAACAAAGAGCAGGGAAAAATGAAAATGTTCCTTTTCATGAGCACTCTGCCTTGTATAGGATCCCAGAGAATCGGTCTAAAATCCAAATGTTACCGGTATTTTTGCTCCATTCAAATGAAATTTCCGGTCCAGTTCCTGATATAAATTCTGAATTAATGCTGTCAAAATTGGGATTTCTTTCTGCAGCCGCTGGCGTAAAAACTGGTTTTCTTGATCATAATAAGTCATTCTTTCATGTTTCCTCCCAGCTTTTCTATTGCCACTTCTTCCATATCTCCGGCTGATAACCGAGCGTAGAAAGTTTTCCATTTCTGACCACTGGTGTCTTAATTACAGATGGATTTTCCATCACTTTCTGAAGCTTATCCTCATCAGCAATGTATTTAATCAAAGCTAATAAATCCTTGTCTTTGCCATCCCAATTAATCATATTTTCCAGTCCGCCATTTGCCTGAGCTACAGAATTAAATTCTCCTTTGCTCATGCCTTTTTCCTTCATATCTACAAACTGATACTTGATGCCGCGCTCTTTGAAAAAACGCTCAGCTTTCTTTGTGTCGTTGCATTTCTTAGTTCCGAATATTTGTATGTTCATTGTAATGTTCCCTTCTAGCTCCAAAATTATATTTAATTCTTCGGATTATCCCTTTCGCACTAAAGCACTATAACAACTGTGTCATTAATCCTCAATAACCAGTACCTTCTCACCCTATCACATTTCCGAGATAATCACACCTTCACTTAAGGCGACTTGATTCCATACTTTACAGATCAGTTCATACTTATTTCAACTCACGTCTTTATGGAATACGACTGTAAGAAGATCCAACTTTACAAATTTCTTTTTTCTATTTTCTAGATTTTTTCTTCAATATATCCCGTTTTCTGTAGTAACCGACTCTTCCATCGTATCTGATATTTCCTGTACGCACTGGAATGTATTTCCTGTGTTTTACATTTATTCGCAACAATTCGGTATTGCAATTGATATTCCACTAGCTGAGACCGCAAAGCATTTTCCGTTGCCTCTAGTTGACTGGCAGCCTTCACAAGATCCGATCCTTTTAATTCAATCAAATATGCTGTCTTGGAGGTTTCGTTCATAAGAAGATAATCACATCTGTCACCTGTCTTAATTACTTTTCCGTCTATCTGATAATGTGTTACTTCCGAATTTGAAACATTATTTGCTTTATGATATTGTGGATTCCCTTTATCTCGAGAAACAATCTGTTTCGCATTTTTGCCACATAAAGATATAAATCCGTTTAACGGCATTAGAACACCACACTTTCTTCATTGGTAGTCTGTAGTTCCAGCAATCGTTCAAAATCTTCATTAATTACTTTGGAGATTTCGTCAATTTTTTCATTTTGAATCATATGAATATCTGCATCCATACAATTTTCAATTGTTCCATTTTTTACAAACCAAGAATCAAATGCATTATAATCCAGCCATAAAGATTCCCGAATAATTTTGTTTGCTTCTTTTCTCGCCTGTGGCGAAATCGTTTTTGCATATAATAAATTATTTAACGTTCCCAATACATACGGGCTATGTGTTGTCAGTACAATCGAATGTCCGCAGTTATTGACTAATGCAATCAATTCCGTAATATATTTCTGTGATTCCGGAAACAAATGTGACTCCGGCTCTTCAATAATAAATAGAATTTCTTTTTGTTGAACTAAGTAGTAAAACAATAGATTCAAAATCCAGACACATTCCTGCTGTCCCGAAGACGAAAAGTTTATCTTTACATATTTCCCATCCTCTAAAACAATCTGTTCTTCTCCATTGCTATAACGGTAAGTTCCACGCAGTATTTTCTGAGTCAAATCCAGTGCCTGCGCCACAAGTCGCGGTGACAATCCAGAACGCCCCGATGAATAAGCTAAGCCCTGCAGCCCCTCTGAAAATTCTGGTTTTAATCGAAGTATCCTCTCCAGGTAATCTTTTGTGCAGGTATCCAAAGATCTTTTCTGCATATCATCCATTGTGGCATAAATATAACTCAATTGCTGAGAAAGCAGCGTAATCATACTGCGTCCTGCCGGAATATAGACGACAGAACAAGAATCCTCAAAAATCTCATATAAATTCTTTTTAAAAATCCTCAGATCCTCTTCAGAGATTCCCAATGGTGTTACAGAAAGTGTATGGTTATTTGCTTTCAAAAAACGAATCAGTTCATTACTCATCGTGATCCAAATGTAGTTTGGTGTAGAATATCTGCTATCATTTTCCAAAGAAATCTTAACATAGCATGTCTTAGTAAAATGATATTCCATGTACATGTCGTTTGGCATGCCCCATGATGATCCAAAGGTTCTTAAAAATTTTTCACGTAAATAATTTTCAAGAGCTTTTCTCAAAGTAATTCCATGTTCTATACTAAGAGTACTTTTCGCTCCATATACAGGTGTCGCATCCAATGCCTGCGATTTTGCAAGCTCGATGATATCATCTTTAATTGTTCTAAAATAATAAATTGCTTTGGCAATTGTACTCTTTCCAGATGCCTGAAAACCCGTAAAGTTCATAAATTGGGAACACTCCAGTTCACAGGTCTCAACAGGACCGAGTTTGTTGATAATTAATTTTGGCAATGTATGTTACTCCTTGTCTCATTTATAATAGTTATTGGTTTAATTGAGTTGTCAAGAGTGTGCAGTATTTTTTTTGGAGTGCTATAGAATCAGCTTTACTGCATCAATCAATTCCTCGCCGAATCCTTCAAGCTCATCCATTGTGATAACTCCATCTCCAACCAAATATGCAATGTCCTAAATTGCCGTGGATTTCCGAATTTCAATCAGAACTCCCGGATTTTTCTTATCCTTCCTGATGCGCTTCTCAAGTGTCCAGAAATGATCTGATGCATTTCCTGTGTTCGCGGGGTCAGGTACCTGTTGCAGATTGTAGTGTTCCCCTCTGGAGTCAAAATGGTATTTACTTCTTTTATTTTTTTCACTAGTCATCAAATCCCATAAGATCAATTCCAAGGGACACGCGGCCTCTTTATACATTTTCTTTCTCTTCTATTTCCTGCACTGTTGGTTGTGTAAATACTCTCTTAAACATAGTTCATTCACCTCCACACAGAAATTTCAGACCAATTGTTCCACACGTTCTAAGAAATTCTCGAACACTTCCTCTTTCTTTATGCATAATCAGCATTTTCAAGATATTCTTGTAATTCTACTTTCTCTTTATACTTCTCAAGATCCATACAGTATTCTTCAATATATTTTCTGTGTTCAATATAATTAATTCCTTTAAGATTATCCTTCAGCAATTTTAAGAAGTTTATTTTCTTCATAATTAACGGGACCTCACTTCCTGACCAGGAATAAGATGAGGAAAATAAAGGTATTTTCTTAAAATCTTCTGGCTTCTTATTCATCTTTAGAAATTCAAGAATATATTCCAATTTCCAATCCGGCAGGACATTTATAACCACATCAATAAGTTTTTTACACTTTTCAATTTCTAAACTGTTTTCTTGCAATTTCTCAATCAGCCAACTCTTCTTTCGTTCTAATATGGTTGCATCAGTTGTCTCAGCAAACAGTAACCTAGCTGGTTTTTTTATATAAAACACTCTTTCATCATCTACAAGGACATTAAACGCGTATGCCACACATTCACGCCATTTATCACTCTCCCATATTAATTCAAAAATTTCGGATTCATTCCAATCTTCACGCATATTATCTTTAGATTTAACCCAATCAACATATTCTTTCCAAACTGTGGGCTGCTTTTCAAATATCTTTGCAAAAAGTTTTCCTCTGTAATCAATGTGACAATCCGTTTCTATCGCATTCATATAAATGCTTGCTAATGCACTCATATCATTTCGAAAAAAATCAATAATTTTCTCAACATCATTCTCATCATACGCATAACCCAAAAAGTTTGCTGACAGTTTTGAATTCGCCAATACTGCCTTTATTACTGATGTTTTAAGTTCACTATCTCGTTCACCATAACGAGCCACAACTTGTACTGTAGGAATCACTGGCTTTGTGCTTGCCAAATTATTTATCACAAAAGTCTTGTAGTCATTAACAATTTTCTCATTCATATCTTCTTCCGACACACACTCCCAAATAAATGAAAGCCACGCATCTTTTTTATTAAGCACATTGTTATTTACAAAACAATACGTAGATTCATATCCAATATGACCAAGCAAATATTTTATTTGACGATATCCATTCAGTCTGAATGGTGCATTTGCATTAAAATATTCTTTAAGTACTTTTAAATATAGCTCGGTATCAGTCTCTATGATTTCAAAAACACAATCTAATCCCGTATCTAAGGACCATTGATCTCTATCATAGACTGTCTTTTCCAGGAATTTGCAAGAGCAAAATAATTTTTGAAAGTCTTTCAGATCATACTCACATATTTCTTTTGAAATAGTCTCTTTACGTAGTCTCTCATCTTCCTCTATGGTTTTGCCATTGAAGTACTCACGAGTCAGTATTCTATAAATTCTGAATTCTGGATTTCGTTCGGCAATCAGATAACGATAATCTGGCCTTATACCAATTTGCTCTGCTATCTCTTTATATCTTGCAATAATTTTGGCATCCCAAAAATCTAGTGTATTCTTATCAATTATATATTCATATATCGCATCAAAATCTGCTTGTAGATAATTCTTAGAATCCTCATCGTTTAATCCATTAAAATGAACTTCTGAAAGAATATTATTAATAGCGTTGCGATACTCTTCATTTTTACGTAAAATAGACAGATTCTTCCATATATGAGTTCGTATATCGGCTAATTCATCAGTGAGCCCAAGTGTCATCCTTACAAAACTATATGATCTGCTATTTCTAATCTCTTCAGTGAAAGAGATTTCTGTTTTTAATGCGCATTCGACAATCTGTAAATACAGTAGACTGTTGTTATAATTTTTCCCTTCCTCTGCATAACACCACAACTTATCCATCAAGCGCATTTCATGGTTATATTTATTTCTACCTGAATGCTTATCATATAGGAACTTATCACTTAGCACAAAATAAAAATCCATTATCAAGTCTGGTCTTTTTTCAAAATACAACATCAAAAGATCAACTGCATCTTCGAAATTCTCTGTATATTTATAACCCCCCAATATTTCTATTACTTTAGTCGTAATATTGTGATAATTTTTCTTAGCATTAATGTCAAAAACATGTAAGTCAAAGTCAACATTTGTTTCTTGATCAATCTGATTCTTGATGATAGATAAAGCCTTATCAGGATTAACCTGATAAAATGCCTCAAGATACTCCATATCCTGTTCCATAGGTGCATTATCCCAAGCAGCAATTATTGAATCTTCAATATATTTTACACATTCTTCCGAATTAAATATTTTTATCAACGTATTCAATGCATATACAATTTTATTCCGGAATGCAGGAAATCCTATCGATATCAAGTTTTCTACACTTATCCATCTTTTCTCAAACAACACATAGTACAGTATATAATTGCCAAAACTCTGGTCTGCAATTTTTGTTATTTCATTTTTAAACCAATCTATCAATTCCAGAGAATACAGCTTCTCAATTATATCGTCCTCAGCAATTTTCTTACCATACAAATCTTTCATATCACTATACAACTGATTTTCATTATTTTTTACCGGACCGGCTATAGAGATGAAAAACAGTATAAGAATATCTTCTTTTGTCAGTTTAGCTTCATCGATAATTCTTCCATAATAATTTTTAAAAATATCCTCCACATTACATATTGCCTGATATCCGTCATCCATTGATCTCATACCTGCAAGAAAAGCAAGTCTTATATTTCCATTGGCAATCTCAGCAATCTTTTTAAGATAATCCGAATTCACTATTCCTAAATCAGCCTTCAAAACATCTTTGATTTCCTCATCCTTAAAACATCCAATTTCGATAATACTAGGTAATGCATATTTCGATGCAGCATCTATTACCCTCTCCTTGGCATAATCTCTTACTGAAATAAGTATCTTGACATCAAATTCAATTGGCAACGTTAAAATAGTATCAAATACATTATCTAAGCTTACAACCATATTAGCATCGTCAAAGAAAAGTAAATATCTTCCGGGATCAGAAATATAATATTTTATATCTTCATATAATAAATTTCCATTACTTTTAACGCAGAAAACTTTTGTTTTTCCATTATCTTGTTGTCTACACACTTCTAAGGACAATCTTGTTTTTCCGATTCCTGACGGCCCTGTCAATATGGTCACTTTATTATTAAGTATACTAGCACATATCTCCGTAATCTCTGACTCTCGGTGAAGAAAATCACAACCAATGGGTGCATTTATCCCATTTGCATCATATGCCTTAACAAAATCTTCCACCCCAAAAAACTGATTTGTATCAATTGCAACTCCCAGTTCGTCTCTTGCAATATGTGGATAAAATAATGCCAGATCATGTGAAAGTGTATCTATTCCGATAAGTTCAATTTCAACGCCATCAATGGCTTCCATAATACTATTGAATTGTTCTATGTGAATATTCGTAGAGCAATGACCACAAATTATCTTTTTTATTTTTTCTTTCGGTAATGATAATTTCGCTTCATCAAAGCATGATAAAATGTCCGCACGTATTTTCTCTACTGACTTTGAACTTACAGTTCCATAATTTATTAAGATATATTTTTCATCATCAGTAAAAACATAGGAATCAGGTGTACCCTTTGTTGGTTTATTAGTTCCAGTTTGGACTCCTAACGTTTGAATATTATTAAATTTATATTTTTTATAAAGATACGCATCAAACAATTTTTGAAAGGCTCCACCCTCCAATTGCATGATTGCATTTTGAATGCGATTTATGTTACCCAATTGATTTCTCCCTTAGTATTTCTATACTAAAACAATAAGCTTCTCGCCAACGATCAAAATCGGTCGAGTAGACGCACCCCTTACGGTCGTGCGCCCCTCACAGAATCCGGACGTGCGGCTTTCCCGCATCCGGCTCTTTGCGAAACGAATCGTTCACATTATCCTTCGTATACGCTGACATAGATCCGCGTTCTCACCAGAGGATAGCTGTTATCCAGCATATTCAGAAATCCTATCCAGTTATAGCTTTTCTTCTGGCTTCTCCGATTTAAACAGTAAAACAGGCTTTTCATAACATTATATCGGAATGCCGTTATACTCTTTGAATTGTCAGTGATTCCATAGTAATGGTAATAACCAGTCAGTATCTGATTGAGTTTTGTTATAATCTCCTTCAGACTGCATGTCCTCATTCTTGCTAACAGCAGATTTATTTCCCTGCATTTCTTTGCAAATTTCTTCTTACTGGTTTTCCTCTTTACCCTGAATCTACCATTCCTGCTCTGCGAACAGTAGTGTGTAAAACCCAGGAAAGTAAAGGTCTCTGGTTTCTTTCCGCATTTCCGACATCTTGCTTTCGCATAACGCCCAAGCTCAATCAGACGGCTCTTTTCTTCCTCAAGGCTTAATCCAAAGTATCCCATTCTATGCTTCAAGTGTTCATAGAACCATTCTGCATCTGTTTTATATTGGAATGTTACTACAAAGTCATCAGCATAAACCACGAGGCCTGCATATCCTTTCAATTTCGGTGTAATCACTTCTTTGAACCACCATACCAGGACATAATGCATGTAAACGCAGGAGATTACAGGCGAACAGACAGAACCCTGTCTGCTTCCTTCGTTTATTGACACTTCCATTGGTAAGAATGACATACTGTCCGCAAAGTTCACACATGAATAACCCACTATGTGCAGATACAGTTCCTCCTGGATGCAATTTTGCAGCTTGCTCTGCTGTAATTCGCTTCCAACCATTTTCTGACCATCTACAAACATGTGTTAGTGATGCCGAAGCCATGTGTATTCCTCCTACATTTTTCGTTCTTGTCTTTTAATTTGAATACTCTTTGTGTTCAGATAAAACCATTTTCCATGGACATCAAAAAAGTTATCATATTCTTATATTATACCATAATGCTTCTAAAATTCTTGATAATTTCGCACTTTTTTATTATTTTTTCAAAATTTATAAAAGAGACAGCTATCACTGTGATGGCTACTCACCTCAATGCTATTTTATAAGTTCACCAATCCAATTTACTCTTTTTCACTAGCACACGGCAAATTAGGGAGCTCTTCTATATTTTCTTTATCCCATCGAGCCAAAATATCTTATCGCTCATGTTCCATACACCATTTTTTTAAGGATTTTCCCATTCACATCCCCCTATTCCAAACCTCATACCCCTGCCGTCTCGCCGAGTCATACATCGGTTGCATATTCTTCTGTAAAATATTATAAAACTGCTCCCGTGAATTTCCCTTGCAATACAGTTCTCTTCCAGCCCAGATAGAATGTAAATTATCTCGATAGCATCCTTCAAACAGTTTATGTATTCCCGGCTTTTCATGAATAAACCCATACAGCAAATACTGATTCTCAGCAAATCTTTCAAAAAACGGATCCCATTTCGGAAGCTTATTACTTTTCGCCGAATTCAAGGAAGAATCCATCGGCATCAAATTCCAAAGTTCATCGTTCATGACAAACGACCATGGAATAAAGTGATCTACATCATATGCTTTTGGCGCGACAACTTCTCCGGTAAACACGTCTCTGACTTCCGTCAGTTCCAGAATACCCTCCCATAGTTTCCGCACATGATTCAATTTCCGCATTTTCTCATCCATCGGCGCCAGTTTATATACAAGACCTGGAACTTCTGGATTATTGTTTTGCAACCATTTGACCTTTTCATATTGAATCCATCCGAGAATCGATACCGTGTTATCCTGAATCATCTTTGTCCAAGATGGCTGAAAATATATTTCTTTTTTGAGCTTACTCCCTGTTCCCAGTGTATACGGTAATATCACAACGTGCTCATTAATTCTCTCAATATATTCCGTCATTCGCCGTACGCTTCCCCAATCTGCTGGTTCTTCCGCTCTATCAAAAAATCCTGCAAGAGCTCTGTACGGAACCATATTGGTGAGCTGCTCTTTTAATGTTTTCAATTCCAGTGCATACTTTTTAATCGCATTTTTAATTTCTACCTTGGATGCATTTGCAGGCAGATTGCTGAGTTCTGATAATTTACTTACAGATCTCTCCAATCCATCTTTTACTTGTCCATCGATTGGCATTCCGCTCAGATGGATGTGAAACTCGCGGACCGAGTACCATGCATTGCAAATCATTTCATCGATCACCGCATCAAAAGTGGTTTCTTTTACGCCTTCCGCAATAAGCTGAACAATCGCTTCCAACCAATAAAACTTGTAACAATAGGACGGATCTTTCATCATGTGTGAAAACCCTTCAATATCTAATGTATTGTAATATTTCCCATCCAGTTTCAAACTATATCCGATTTTTGAAGTATCAAATTCAACCACTTTTCCTCACTCCTACCCGGACGGACATCTTTCGATATCCAGTATTCTACTATCTTTATTTCTGAAAAGTCTTTTATAAATGCCACAAAAGAATTTTCTGTAAAATCGGTATAATATCGTTCTTCACGATATCCCTCATATTCTCCATACTTGAAAGAAGTATAAATATATCCTTCTTTCTTTAGGGCACGCATCATTTTATATAGAACATCTTGTAATTCGTCTTTCGAAAGATGTAAGATAGAAGAACACGCCCATATCCCCTCATACTTATTTACGAACGAAAGTTCCGAAAATAACATTTTTTTCACTTCAATTTTGACATATTCTCTGGTAATTTTACAAATTTCTTCCGATCCATCTACCGCATCGACACGATAACCTTTTTCCAGAAAATATTTACTATCGCGTCCAGATCCACAGCCAAAATCCAAAATATAAGAGCCGGCCGAAAGGCAGGAAAGAAACTTATCCTGTACGGAATGGAACTCAACACTCTTTGTATTTTCAATAAATTTAGTCGCATTTTGATTATAATATTGCAGTGTATTTTCGTCCTGCTCTGTAAATTTTTTTGTTTGCTCCAAGGTCATAGTTTCTTTCCACCCTCACTCATTTTTCTACTCGACAGCACTTTTCGTGAAATATGTCCTAATTTTCTGTTCCTACATTCCTTTTCTAATTTCCTCTATCAATGTAATATCTGCAGGTAGCCATTCTACTTCGTTCAGTTTTTCTTTCGTCAACCACTTTGCCGCTTCGTGTTCTTTCAATACGAGATCTCCATTTAAAACTTCACACCAAAAACAATCCATAGAAAGGTGAAATGCCGGATAGTCATACTCAATCGTATCAATATATTCTCCCACTTCTATTTCTGTATCCAATTCTTCCATAATTTCTCTTTTCAAAGCCTCCTGTGGTGTCTCGCCTTTTTCAATTTTTCCTCCCGGAAATTCCCAGCCGCCTTTAAATTCTCCATAACCTCTCTGTGTTGCAAAAATGATGGATTCTCCTGTTTTATTTACTGCTTTTATTACTGCTGCAACAACTCTGATTGTTTTCATTTTACTTTTCCTCCATTGTTTTTCCACTCTGCAAATATCTCAATAAATCTTCTCTTACTGCTGTTTGCATTTTAAATTTTAATTTACAAATCGGTTTTAATACACCTCTATTATTTTTCTTTTCCGCTTCATGAGCCTCCAAGACATCAAATTCTCCCATATAGAAAAAATTGTTTTCTGCATCCGTCTTTTGAACAAAAAGATGTTTTCTTGGTGTATTTAAAACCTTATCCATATATGCACCATCTAACTTTTTATCAATTTGGGAATCCCATCTAAAAATTACGTTGTCTACGAATTCATCCGCATAATCAGGCTTTCCATCAACATATTCTTTTTCTTCATCTGTGTTTTCTTCTTTATGATACGTGACAAAAATGAAAACATCGTCTCCTAGTTGCGACATTCCATACATTGTTGACGACAAATCTTTGCCTGCATTCATAAGCAAACTAACATCTCTTCTTGAGTATTTTTCATAAAGTACAAATGGCACTCCATTTCTATATGGTTTTGCGTACTTATCTTGATATCTGGCTAAACCAACAGCCACAATGTCCTGGACCTGATCATAAAAATCCTTATGTGCCAGGCGTTCTGTATAACTTAAAATTCTCTTTAAACGATTCTCTCCATCTGCTTCCAGAATATCAATCTGATAAAACTTCTCTCTTTCCGTGCTGTTTGTGACAAATTTTCCTTTCAGAACATCACATGCAAGATCAATCTTTTGCGTTGTTATCTCATAACCATATCGCTCTTTGCAGCTATCAATAACTTCAGAATATGTAATTTGATTTTTTTCTAAAAACAATCGCAAAATCTCCAATTCATCTGGTCTGACACCGCTTAATATCGTCTTTGACAAATATTCCAGTGTTGTCTTTTCCTGTTCTGACAGCCGAAACAACTGCTCATTTTTCTCCATTTGTTCTGCAAAAGAATAATAAGTTTTGTATTCCTTAATAATTACAAGAGGATCCATCTCCGCGTTTTCATAAAAATCCAAAAGGATTGGACGTCTTCCGAGACGGTTTTTCAGATTAACGTATCCTTCTTTCATCAATTCTTTCAAGGTGCTTGGTTTGATACAGTCAATCGCATGAAAAATCTTTTCTTTTGCTATTTCATCAAAATGAATGGTAGATGCTCCCGGAATGGTACTATTTCCACTGATAACATATTTCCGAATCACATCCGCATTATAGGTATTGTCTCCGGATAAAGCGACTGGAATCATAAAATTATTGTTGTAATTTCCGATAAAATCCAGAATCACTACATATTCTTTTCCTTCCGCCTTACGCAGCCCCCGTCCCAATTGTTGGATAAATACAATGGGCGATTGTGTAGGCCGAAGCATAATGACTTGATTGACTTCAACAATATCAATGCCCTCATTTAAAATATCTACAGAGAAAATATAATCCAAGGGCTGTAATTCATCCGTTGCATCCTCTTCCCTCATAGCTAAACGTTCAAATGCTGTTTCTCGGAGCTTTTGTGGTGTTTCATTGCTAAGCGCAAGCGTTCTATAACCACGTTCATTGAACATTCTCGATAATGTTTCACATTCTTTATTTCTACTACAGAAAATCAATCCCTTCACACGTTCTCCACTATAGCCATAATATTGCGCCTGCTCAATGATATGTTCTACCCGTTCTTCGCTTATAAGAAGATTAAAATCTTTTTCTGTAAGATTCTTTCCTTTAGACGTTTTATCATCTATCAGCGAAATATCACTGATTCCGAAATAATGAAAAGGACACAGCAAGTGATCTTCCATTGCTTTCTGTAATCGAATTTCATGTGCTATTTGATGATGGAAAAGTTCATAGACATTTCGCCCTTCTATATGATCATCCCGTTTATCCGGCGTAGCTGTCATACCTAAAAATAACTGTGGTTCAAAATAGTTCATTACTTTCTGATAGGTATTCGCTGGACTATGGTGTGCTTCATCGAGAATGATACAATCAAATGCATCTTTTTCATATTGAAACAAATGCTGATCTCTATTTAGCGTCTCTACCATAGCAAATACAAAATCACAGCCATATTCGTGTTTTCCATCGCCTACGATGCCCATAGAGACAGAATTATTAAACACTCGTTCAAAAGACTTCTTGGCTTGTTTGGCTAACTGCGCCCGGTGGACAAGAAATAATACTCTCTTAAAACCTAATTCACGCATTGCAAATGCTGATGCATATGTTTTTCCAGTTCCCGTAGCCGAAATCAATAATGCTCTTTTCTCACCCTTTTCAATGATTTTTCGAAGATTAACAATGAATTCTTCCTGCATGGAATTCGGCTTTAATTTATATTTTTCAAAAGACGGAATCCTGTCTTTTTTAGCCTCTTCTCGTTGATGTTTGATGATCTCGTAGCGTGCTTTGTAAATTTCATAAAAGGTTTCAAAATCCAAAGCATACTCTGACTTCCAAAATGAATTGAATTCTTTTACAATCTCACTTGCTACTTCACCCTGCTCAGTCGATATAATCTTTGTATTCCACTCTATGTTGCTGGTAAGCGCTGCGCTTGTCATATTCGAACTTCCAAGGATAATTCTATAAACTTCTTCTTTTTTGAAAATGTATCCTTTGGTATGAAATCCATTATCGGCAGCTTCCACATCATACATTTTTAGCGTAATATTTTTCAATTCATTCAGTTTTGCCAACGCTCTTGGCTCACTAAAATCTAAGTAGTTCGTTGTAAGAATTTGCCCCGGGATTCTCTTTCGCTCGAGTTCTTTTAACGTCTGCAGGAGGGGCGTAATTCCTCCCATTGTGATAAATGCCACACTAATCTGGAATTGTTCACAGCGAAGTAACTCTTCTTCAATAGAAGAAATAACTTTTTTACCCTCTTCTGGATTGTTTGATATAAAACTCGGTTTATATTCCAGATTTGAAGCAAGATTTCCATTGATATAGGCTGCTTCCAACCCTTGATTTATGTTTTGTATTATTTCTTCTTTCACCGTTTCATCCTCTCTGTTCTAACTTTAAATTGTAACGTATTTGACTTTACAATTCAAATTTTTTCATCATTTTCCAGTTTTTACCATGCTTTATAACGTCTCCTGATACGCCCGATCAATCAGCTTCTTTGCCTTCTGAAAATCTTCTGCCGTCTTGATTGACACTTCTAGCTCCCCCGTTCCGTAATGTCCAATCCCGCGGGTATCTCTTGTGAATCCTTCTTCCAGTTCAACAGTGTCCGGGGCGAGTTTCATTCGGAGCAGGATCTGTTTGTTATAAATTTCAATGCAGAAAATGTTCTGCACTTTCTTATAGGCCAAATACAGCTTCAATTGGTTTGGAACAAGATCGTCTCCCAGCGATTCGATGTAGTCACAAAGCGCCGTATATAATGTTTTGAAATGGCTGCTTGCTGATGCCAGCTTCTCTAAATGTGTTTTCTGTGTGTATGTACTACTTGTTGTTGAAATGGTTGATGTTTCCGTTACTGGCTTTGCCACCGGAGTATTCAAATGCTCAAACAGTAGCAAATCATCTCCGTATTTCCGATATTTCACCAACTTGATATTCCTCTGCATCTGATTCACTGCATGCACGTCGTATTTCGTAAAATCATTTGCAATACAAATCACACAAGGCACCGACCAATCAATCTGGTCTGCTACTTCCATACCCAATTTTTCAATCACAAGCAGTTTGAAATCCGCTTTGTGATCCAGAAGCCAATCCAGATAGAATAATCCCTGATTAATTACGTTCTCGCTCGAGCTTCTCTTATACTCAAAAATCACTGGGCTATTATTTTCATCAATTCCGATGCTGTCCATTCTTCCGGATGTGATCATATATTCACTTTTCAGAAAACGAACGCCGAAAAATGTCTCCATGTTCTGCTCTATTGTTGTTTGCAGTTGTTTCTCCAATACTACCGTGGAAGAGGTGCGCTCTTTCACAACCGTTCCGACCTCAAAAAGTTTTATTTCCGACACTGCAGTTTCTCCTTCCCTGTCGCAAGATATATGTTCATTATATCGTACCTTCTTACAAAATACTATTGTAAAACATTCTTTCCGCAGGCATTCCCATCAAAAAAGGCCGCAGCTCCGCAAAGCTGTGACCTTTTCCCAATATTACCAATATGCTATTTCCGATACACCGTCTTCCCCCGTGCAACGACTTCCTGAATCTCCAGTCCCTGATCCAGTACGCAAAGATCTGCATCAAACCCTTCCTGGATTTTTCCTTTTCCTTTCAGTGACAGGATCTCTGCCGGGTTTGCCGTAATCGTCGAAATTGCGGTTTCCAGCGGAATTCCCGCTTTCTCCACGCATTCTTTTACTTCTTTCAACAAACAGCTCGACTGGCCCATGCCCATCCGCAGGAATTCTCCCTTCTCATTAAAGATCGGCAGACTGCCCTGACCGTCGGATGAGATGGTGATGTGTTTCGGGTTCACGCCTGCATCCAGCATGCGGCGGATTCCTTTGCACACGCGGACTTCATCACAGACAGTTTCCCAGTAATCGATCTCTTCATTTCCGGTGAAATCGACCGCACCGCCCTTTACGGCGTATTCAATTGCCTTCTGGAACAGCTTCTCGTTCCGGTTGACATGGGTCGGGAGGAACTGGCTGGCCGGGATTTCGGTTTCGCTGATAACGCGTTCGATCAGCTCCATACATCTTGCACCGTCGCCAAGGTGGACATTGATCACTCCCGCTTTCCCGGAAAGAACACCGCCGAGGCGTGTGTCTGCTGCCAGTCGGGCGAATTCTTCGAAGGTCGGCTGTGAGGATCGGTGGTCCGAGATGGCGATTTCGCCGGTTCCGATGATTTCTTCGATCATCATGATATCTTTCGTAATTCCATCCGTCAGTGTACGCACCGGAACCTGATAGCTGCCGGTGTAGCACCAGGCGGACATGCCCTGCTCCCGGAGGCCTTTTGTTTTTGCCACGAGCGCGCACATGTCACGGCCAATGCCGTCAGTTCCGAGGCAGCCGACAACGGTTGTCACGCCGAATTTGTTCAGGCCTTCCATCGTCGCCTCCGGGGTGCGGTTGGCAAAGCCGCCCTCGCCGCCTCCGCCGAGCACGTGAACATGGCAGTCGACAAAGCCAGGTGTCAGGACAAGTCCGGTTCCGTCTACGGTCTCCGCGCCAGAGAGCAGGCCGTCTGCCGTTATCGTGCCGGCATCTGCGATCTTGACAATTTTATCATACACCGTAAGAACGTCTTTTCTTCCGAGGTATTCCGGCGCATAGACGTCTATATTCTGAAATAATATCATTTTCTCTCACTCCTCTTAAAATCCAATGGCAACCGCGATCAAAATCGTAATGACTGCTCCGATCATCAGTATCCCTAAGAATTTCCACATGAATTTGATCCAGTTCGACCACTCGATTTTTGCAATCGCCAGGGAGCCGATCAGGCAGCCGGAGGTCGGGACGATCAGGTTTGTGAAGGCATCACCGAGCTGGAACGCAAGGACAGATGTCTGGCGGGATACGCCGAGAAGGTCCGCGAGCGGTGCCATGATCGGCATGGTGATCGCCGCCTGACCGGAGCCGGATACGACGAAGAAATTGAAGACCGACTGGAACACATACATCAGCACGGCTGCGGCTGCGCCGGAAAGACCGGCCAGGGCCTGTGAGATGCCGTACATAATGGTGTTGATAACGGTCGGTGTGGTCGGATCGGAACCGCCGAGCACCTGCATGATGCCCTGTGCCATCGCTACAACGAGTGCCGCACCGATCAGGTCCTTTGCGCCGTCTTTGAAGGAAACGGCAATATCATTTACTTTCATGTCATTCAGATGGAAAATGACACCGATCACACCTGCCACAATTCCCATGATGAAGAACTGGGTTGCGATTTCGGCCATGTAATAGCCTTTTGCCATAACGCCCCAGATGACCCAGACAACGGTAACGGCCAATGTTACCAGAACTAAGATATGGCCGATGCCGAAGGAATGGCCCTCGTCGATGCCTGTTTTTTCGTTCTGATCACGGAAATACTGGTCGCTTTCGTAAGCAACGGAGATTTCCGGGGTCTTTTTGACTTTTGCTGCATAGAACATGGTCATGCCGCAGCCAAGAGCGGTGAATACGACCCACATCACCATACGGAAACCTGCGCCGGAGAAGACGTCAACGCCGGCGATTCCCTGTGCGATTCCGACGGAAAACGGGTTCATCCAGGAAGATCCGAAGCCGATCTGTGTTGCCACGTACGTAACAAGCACGGCAATGACGGTGTCGTATCCGACAGCGACGAACAGCGGGCAGAGGATCATGGTGAACGGAAGGGCCTCTTCTCCCATTCCGAACACGGCTCCGCCGAGGGAAAACAGGACGAAAAGGACCGGGATCAGCAGTTTTTCGGCTCCTTTTGCTTTACGGATCAGGCCGATCAGACCGGCTTCAACGGCTCCGGTGCGGATCATGATACCGAAAGCGCCGCCGACTACCATCAGAAATGCGATGATTTCGATGGCGGAGCTGCTGATAATTCCGTTATACATATAATTGAAAAATCCGGTTCCGCCGTCGCCGCTGAACAGTGCAACACCTTCTGTGACCGGTTTTCCTGCAGCATCGGTCAGATACTGGAAGCTTCCGTCTTTGATGACGGTACGGGTCTTTTCTACCCCGTTCATCAAGTATGTGACATCCTCCGTCTCGTAATAGCCTTTCGGGACGAGGAAGGTCATGACGGCCGCGATAACTACCACAAAAAAGATGATAATGTAGGTATCCGGCACGTTAAATCCCCTGTTGAATGATTTCAGGCCTTCGCCTTTCTTTTTGCTCATATTTTGAGATTTCCTCCATTTGATATTCTATTCTCGTTTTTAACGCGCATGGATTAGTGTACCATAGATCATAGAGGAAAGTCACTGAAAAAATCAAAAAAGTAACAGAAAAATTTTCCATTCGGATTTTTCTGCCTGCTATGTGCAATGTCATGCATAACATGATTGTATAGAAAGACAAACAATTCCTTTTTGGGTTTCCTGCTCCCCGTCTCTTATGCTATACTTGGAAAGTTGTTCTAACAGTAATACAAATCTAATACAGAAAACGAGCTTTTCAAATGAATTCGTTCAAACCAATGCTACTCACTTCTCTGAAGTCCTATGACCGCGCGCAGTTTGCCAAAGATGTGACTGCCGGTATCATCGTTGCGATCATTGCACTTCCTCTTTCTATTGCACTGGCTCTTGCTTCCGGCGTGGGACCGGAGGCTGGTATTTTCACCGCGATTGTGGCGGGCTTTGTGATTTCCGCGCTCGGCGGAAGCTGTGTCCAGATTGCCGGTCCGACGGCCGCGTTTGCCACGATTGTTGCCGGTATTGTCGCGCGGGACGGCCTCGAGGGGCTGATGACGGCGACCATTCTTGCCGGTGTCTTCCTTATTATCATGGGCTTCTGTCATTTTGGAAGTCTGATCAAGTTTATTCCTTATACGATTACAACGGGTTTTACTTCCGGTATTGCGGTGACGATCGTGATCGGACAGCTGAAGGATTTCTGCGGCGTTACGTATCCTGACGGGGTAAAGCCGATTGAAACGATGGAAAAACTGAAGGCATTTGCGGAGAATTTTTCCACGATTTCACCGGATGCGCTGATTGTCGGCGGGGTCAGCCTTGCCATTTTGATTGTGTCTCCGCTGATTTTCAAGAAAATCCCGGGATCGCTGATTGCTGTTATTGCCGGTATTCTGATGGTTCAGTTTCTGCCGCTGCACGTTTCTACGATTGGAAATCTGTACACAATCAGCAATGCGCTTCCGACGCTTCATCTGCCGGTTTTTGACATGAAACTGATTCAGTCAGCGATTCCAAATGCGTTTACGATCGCGGTGCTTGCGGCGATTGAGTCGCTTCTCTCCTGTGTTGTTGCGGACGGCATGATCAACAGCAAGCATCGTTCGGATACAGAGCTGATTGCACAGGGTGCCGGAAATATTGCTTCTGCGCTTTTCGGCGGTATTCCGGCTACGGGAGCGATTGCCAGAACGGCGGCAAATATCAAAAACGGCGGACGCACGCCGACAGCTGGGTCTATGTGGACGATGATTCCCCGGCGGTGGATGAACATCTGCAGAAGCTGCCGCTGGAAATCCGAGTATACGAGATCACAGGACCGCTCTTCTTTGGCGCGGCGGATGCGATTGAGCACATTGTGGTAAAGGATTTCACAAAATGTCTCGTTCTCCGGATGCGGAGCGTACCGGCGATCGACAGTACAGCCATGAATGCACTCCAGAATCTGACGAAGCTCTGCGAATCGAAAGGGATCACTCTCGTCTTCTCTCATGTGAATGAGCAGCCGATGAAGGTGATGAAAAAATCCGGCTTTGTGGAGCTTGTCGGGGAAGAAAATTTCTGTTCGAATATTTCGGATGCATTAAAGCATGCGGAGGAGCTGATTTCGAGATAAAAAAGGCCGCCGTGCTGAGTACTGACCTATGCTTTTCCGTTGATCACGCAGTTAATCTTTTTCTCATCGTAAAACATCAGTATCAGTCCGCCTGCGCCGCAGAATACAGCTGCACCGAATGCCGCAATCCGGTATCCGGCTCCACTGCCGTTTCCAATGGTGGAGACCGCCGTAAAGATCAGCATGGAAAGGCTCTGCCCCAGCTTGAAGGCGAAAGTTCTGGCTGCGTAGAACATTCCCTCGCGGCTGCTTCCCGAGGTAACCGCATCGCTCTGTGCAATATCTGCGACAACCGCCTGCGGCAGAATACCGAAAATCGCCATGGGAAGTGCTGCCGCGACTGTCAGAATCAGGCCCTGTACGGCTTCCGGGATGAACGGGATGTTTCCCATAAAGCCTGTGTAAAAATATGCAAGGCTGAAAACAGCAAAGGCAAACAGAATCATCTTTTTCTTGCCCAGTTTCGGTGTCAGCTTGTTGACCGGAACGTAAAAGACAAGCGACAGTGCGGTCATTCCCACAAAATACAGTGTTGTCATTGTCTCCGGGAGTTTCAGCAGACTGGTAACGAAAAACGGAAGGCCCGTCTGGAACATGGTGAGCGCGATCCAGTAAAAGATATCAGATCCTACAAATTTCCGGAATTCTCCATTCCGAAAGGTTGCTGCAAGGGAACGAAAGGCCGAATCCTTCGAGGGAACGGTATCTACGTAATCTTTTTCCCGGATGCAGAATACCGGCACAAGCATGCATATGAATGCTGCCGCTGCCATGGCTGTGAAAGTGATCCTGATTGCATTTACTCTTCCGAAGAAAGGAATCAGCGTACCCCAGATCGCCGGTGCCAGATAGGCCACAGCGGTTCCTGCAATAAAGGTGAAAGAAATGATGGTGGATATATTCAGGCGTTCCTGCTGTGTATGGCCCAGTTCCGGAATCAGGGCATTGTACGGAGTACAGTATGCCGTGATCGAAAGGTAATATGCTAGAATCATACCAAACAAGAATGCCGCATTGATCCAGCTGTTTTCATTCACCGGTGACCAGAACACCAGCACGGTGGAAAGTGCCAGCGGCAGGGACGCGCCTTTTAAGAACGGGATCCGCCGTCCGTTTTTTGAAGTGCACCGATCTGACCAGGACGCAATCATCGGATCAGTGAATGCATCAAAAATTCTTCCGAAGGCTGTGATCCCTCCAATAATGGTAAAAACCCCGAAAATCACCAGCCCCTGCGGTATGAATACCGTCTGTCCCTGGCTGATTGCGGTTTCATCCGGCTGATAAAAGTACACCAGCCAGTTCGATATGATACCAGACAGCAGCGCCCATCCAAACTGGCCTGCTGCGAACTGCCATATCTTTGCCGTTGTTAATTTTTTCATTTTGCTTCCCCCTGTTTTGTCTTCTCCTGTTTTTATACCGTCCAAATTTTTACATTTTTTCCAGAAAAGGCGATTCCAAGTTTGATGACTTCCGTAACCCCTTCCTGCCGCATTTCTGCATCGTATCGCTGTGTTTCAATCTGGTTTAATGCTTCTTTCGCTAATTTTTTCAGTGTGTCTTCTGTAATCCCCTTTTTCCATTTTAGTTCCATCAGAATGCCAGGATACCGGAGTTCTCGCGGGAACAGGCTGATATCGTACCGTCCCTCTCCGAATTCCCGGTTGGATGTGATTTTATACTGTTGATCCAGCAATGCAATCAGTCCCAGTACCAGTCCATGGTAAAAACCTTCTGCGCCCGCATCGTAAAAACTGATCGACTTGTCCATATACTCTGCAATCGCACTCTGCAGTTTTTTCACATCATTCGTATACAGGCTTTCCGCAATCCGGTCTGCTGTCGTTCTGGTTACTGCTCCAATCTGCAGCAGATGGGATAAAATCCCTGCTTTGTAAACTGCCGCAATCTCCCAGTTGGGAATGGATACCTCACACAGATACGATCCGTCTGTCTGCAACTCCTTTTTGGGTGTTTTCAGATATCCAGTAACCAGAAGCAGACTGTAAATACTGGAGGGTTCTTCCAGCAGAGACCGGTAAACTACATTTTGATCGATTCTCGCAACCACTCGCTCTCCCTGCAGCAATGCATACAATTTCTCTATGACATCCTCTGTCGCTGTCTTCAGAACTTCTTCCAGAATTTCATTCTTTCCGGTGTTTACCCAATATGCCTTTGGAATACACCCCTGTGCAATATAGTTGACCACGGACCAGGGATTGTAAATTTCTTCTGCGCCAAAAAGATATCCGTCATACCAGGTTTTAAGCTCTGCTTCTTTTTCGAGAGCACCGTAATCCCGCAGCATTTTATGGACTTCTGCACGGGTAAATCCAAAGTATTTATCATATGTCTCATCCAGAATGGAATTTACCGTCGGATTATTCAGACCACTGAATATACTTTCCTGTGCAATCCGCAGAATTCCAGTTAAAAAACCGTACGACAGATGCCGGTTGTCTTTGAATGCGCCGGAAAAGAAATTCCACATAAATCCAACAATTTCTTCATAAAACTTTTTCGAATAGCCTTCCTGAATCGGTGCATCATATTCATCTATAATAATAATTGGTGCTTTTCCATAATGTTCATGAAGCATTTTGGAAAGTTTCTGCAGAGACGAAGAAAGTTCTACTTCATTTGCCTGACCTGCCAGTATTTTCCGAAAATAATCCTTCTCGTATGGTTCCAGTTTCTCACTCATCCCCAATTCCTTATGTCTGCCGAACTCTTCCTGTACCAGCTCTGCAATTTTTGCAAAAGTCAGTTCCCAGGACGCAAATTTTATATCTTTAAACGTCAGAAAAATAACCGGATATTTTCCCTGATGCTCTCGGTATTCTTCTCCACATTTCCAGATTTCTTTGTCCCGGAAATACTGGCTGGTATCTGTATCGGAAATTTCAAAGAAAACGCGAAGCATATCCATATTCAACGTCTTTCCAAATCGTCTCGGCCGCGTAAACAGTGATACCAGCGGTTTTCGATCCAGAAATTCTTTGATCATTCCTGTCTTGTCCACATAATAATATTCCGACTGTGCCCGTACGTAATCAGATATTCCGATCGGGAGTGGCTTTCTTACTTCTTTTTCCTCTTTTTTTACATACTTTCCTGACAGTACTCTGCCATCCACTGGTTTTTCTGCCTCATCCGGAATGCGCCAGCTTTTTCCTTCTTTTACGGCTCCTGGAATTTTACCTGTTTTGCAGAAAGTTGTTACAGTGCGTTCCGTAACGCCCCATAGCTTTGCCATTTCCTTGCATGTTTTCATTCGTTTCCTCCTTTCCAGTGTGCTTCTTTCCGATTATTATATCTTATTTTCAGAAATATATCAATTGTTGTATTTTCATTTTTCCGAATATTATCGTTGTTTTGCTTTATTTTCAAAGAAGGCAGCGTTTTTCTCCGCTGCCTTCTTTGAAGATTATTTTTCAGTTTTCCGCATCATTTTTCATCTGTGCCTTCGCTTTTCTTGCAATTCCCTGTGTTCCGTTCAGGATGCTTGCGCGGGTGACTTTGTCGTTGCCGTATTTCTGGCGGATTGCGTCGAGGGCGGCATCGAGTTTACGGCTTTTCTCCTTCTTTTCGGGATCTTCGAAGAGGGAGAGCTGTTCGAAATCGTCTTCGGTAAGGCCGGTTACGGAGACACCGATCAGGCGGAGGGGCTCTCCTTTCCAGGATTCGCGGAAGAGCTGTTTGGCGCAGCGGTAGATTTCATCTGTGATATCGGTCGCATTTGGAAGTTTTGTCTGGTGTGAGCGGTTTCGGAAATCGAGGGTGCGGAAGGTTATGGAAACGGAGGTGCATTTTTTCTTTTTCCGACGCATGCGGGCGGCCACGATGTCACACTGGGCGAGAAGAATCGGGTCGACCTGTTCGATAGAGACGATGTCCTCGTTAAAGGTCGTCTCTGCGCTGAAGCCTTTCGCCTCATCGGGCTGTGCTTTTACGGGGGAATCGTCGATGCCGCGGGCGTACTGGTACAGCTGATGGCCGTTTTTATTGCCAATCAGGGTCTGAATATCAGTTTCCCATGCATGTGCCAGATCTCCGATCGTGCGGATTCCGGCCTCGGTCAGCTTCTTTTCGGACGCTTTGCCGAGAAACAAAAGCTCGCGTACCGGAAGAGGCCACATCTTCGCAGGGATTTCTTCTGGAAACAGGGTATGCACTTTGTTCGGTTTTTCGAAATCGGACGCCATTTTGGCCAGGAGTTTATTGGTGGAAATGCCGACATTTACCGTAAATCCCAGCTCGTCGGAAATCCGGTCTTTAATTTCATGTGCTGCCGCGATCGGATCCGGGTACAAAAGAGAGGTTCCCGTCATATCAAGGAACACTTCGTCAATCGAGAAAGACTCCATGACCGGAGTGTAGGATGCGCAGATTTTCTTGAAGGCCCGGGAGCACTTGACATAAAGATCGAAATCACTGGGAACAATAACCATATTCGGGCATTTCCGCAGTGCCATTGCCACAGGCTCGCCGGTCTGGACACCGCATTTTTTCGCCGGAATCGACTTTGCTACAACGATACCCGTCCTTTTTGCCGGGTCACCGCCGATGCAGGCGGGAATGTCCCGCAGATCCGGCAGCCCCTCTTTCATCCGCCGCGCGGACTCCCAGGATAAAAAGGCGCTGTTGACATCTACATGGAAAATCAGGCGGTCTGCCGGCTTCTTTGTTTTATTCATCGATAAAATGAATCCGTTCTGGTTTAAAGCGGTCCTGCTGCTCTCTGTGCTCGGCAGGATAGCCAAGAGCAAACAGCGCAAAGACATGAACTTCTTCCGGCAGTCCCAGCAGAACTCTTACTTTTTCCATATTTTCTTCATTTGGTGCAATGCCGAACCATACGCCGCCAAGACCAAGCGCATCCGTTTCCAGCCAGATATTTTCCTGGGCAATCGACATATCGATCTGCGCAAATGCTGGAGCGACAAGACCTTCCAGGCGATATGCCGATACCAGCACAACCGGAGCTTTTGCCGCGCAGCCGGTGTACGGTGTCATTTTAGAAAGCGCCTCAATTTTTTTCTTATCCGTTACCACATAAAATTCCCACGGCTGCTGGTTGCACGCGCTTGGAGCCTGCATGCCTGCTTTTAAGATCTGCATAATTTTTTCTTTTTCAACCGGCTTGTCTTCATATTTTCTAACACTGATTCTGTGAAAAATACTGTTCATTTCAAAATCCTCCTTGGTTTCTTATGGGATGTCTCTTTGCAGACTATTATAGCATTTTTCCTAAAAAAACTCCAGAATCCCTGTCGTCTCATTTTTATCTATGTTTTATTTTTCACAAAAAGAATAGCCGATCGTCCATCTTTCCTTCCGGAACAAATTCTCTATTCTTACAAATTTTGTCCGCATATCCAGTCGTAATAGGAAGCCGCATTTTTTGTGTTGAACCCACGTGTAACTGCGAAAGATAAAGCACCTGTGTCAAAATATCAGCCATAGAAAGATTTCCACATTTTTTCTCAATCAAAATGGGATTCGGTGATCCTTTTTTATTTTTCATATTTGTCGTCACAAGATATCCTTTGTCTGCGTTATAAACACAGTATCCCATCGGTGGATTCTCTATCTGCCCATTCTGCCAGAATATCAGTTTACTGCTGATATTTTTTCTTACTTCAATAATATTATACATAATTCCCTTGGCCGCAAAGTAATTTTTATACCATTCATCATCTTCATTGCTGAATCCATCTCGATGAATCACAATGTTCTTCGGCATTTCACCAAAACGGTCTTCATATGCAAAAATCACCTGATCAAAAATATCCTGAAGAATCCTGGTAGTAATTTTTTCTCCCTGCTGTGGTGCTGCCGGTTTATAAAATCCAAGCAGACGGCCATATTTGTCAAACACAACCGAGCAGGCAGGATAATGAATTCCTTTTGCTATCGTCGCAACATCAAGACCTACAAAACAATCCACATTGCCAGGCATATCTTTTACAACCCATGGAATCCCGCCTGTTTTTCCAAGAATTCCAAGAATTATATTATGAAGGTAATATCTTGAACTATTTTTTGCCTTATTCCCTTCTTTTGCTTCCTCAGCGAACAATTTTGCTGTTTTCATACTGATCATCTGTGACGGGATATTAGCCTTTGCCCAAATAGTTTTAAACGGATTGTACGGTCCATCTTCCTCCATCCCATCTGGTACAAGTGCAATGACCAGATCGATTCCTTCTATCTTCTGCAATTTATTGGCAGCTCTTTTATAATCTGTAATATCTCCCAACTCATATTCTTCCCGTACCATTGCCTTTACATCCAGATCCAGCAGTCCCGCCATGGTATATAAATCCTTTTCCCCGTGATACTTTCCAAGTTTCGCAAAGGTATAAATCCCATTTACAACTGCCTTCATCAAATCATAGGAATTTCTCGGATACAAATATCCTATTTTTATTTCTTTTTCCGTCTTTCGATAAAAACCGTAGTTGAATACTTTAAATTCTTCGCCGCATTTAAGAGCCTTATCTTTTCCACAAACTAACAGCGGTTCTTTAACTTTACCTTTCTTATAGCCAATTTTCTCTACTGTACATGGATCTGTTTCAAATTTCATTCCGTCAAGTGGCTCAATCGTTCCAATATCCTGTATAAAATCCTGGTCTAAAAGTACTCTGGTCTCAATATTCCGTTTTACCAAGGACTCTGTCCGCATAGAAAAAGCTGCATCCATACGGCTTACCGTTTCTCTTGTCAATACTGGTTTTAATGCCTGCGGATAATAAGGTAATTCTATTCCCGTCTGAAGTGCCACCTTAACCATCCTGGTATCATCAGAAATATTCTCTACCCTGTATGCTTCATTTCGTTGGATATAATACGCCTTTAGACTATCTGCAAAATCCAGTTTATCCGTTACGGTCAAATCACAGATTTCTGTCAGAATGCCTGTCTGATTATTCTTTGCCCAGTCATTTTTTACTTCCTGACCAATTAGATTTAGTCCTTTTTCCAGATAATCAGCTACAGTTTGATTCGATGAAAAAAGACTGCTGGTATCAATTCTCAGATATGCTTTTTCATCATCCATAATAGTAACCCAGAAATTATATTTCCGTTCCAGACTAATTTCTCTGTTTTCTGACGAAAACGTCTCAAATCCCTGATTTGTCATAATCCACTTACTTGTCACATTACTTTTACAGGAATATTTTCTGTATTTTCCAAAAATTAAAATTTGGGATAGTTTTTGTGTGATCCAGTATTTGATAAGTTCCTGATAGATTCTTCTGTTTTCTAAAACAGGCAGTTCTCGTGATCCCTCATATTCGACTGTAAAATCAGCATTTGGGATTTTCTCTTGCAGTTTTTCCGTCGCATAGATTTTGTTTCCATCTTCAAATACGCCTGCCTGATTCCAGTTTCGTAATTTCCAGGCTGCCCCTCTGATAATAGAATATGTATTTCCTATTTTTTGTACATGAAGTTCATAAACATGAAATTCTACCGGTTTTACAGTATCTACTGACGCAAATACTTCCATTTTTAAATCTTTTTCCAATATAGTTCCTCCTGGTTTTCATAAAGTTTGTTTTATCATATTTTTTTGTCCTGTATTATTGTGATCCATTTATATTATTCATTATTTCCAATGTATTCTCCAATTTTGTCTTTATATTTTCCCGCAGCATTTGTGGTTCTATAACCATAAACTTATCCATATATTTCATGAACCATCCAAGTAAAGTTACACTGTTCATTTTATAAAAAACGGCTCTGCAATTTCCATTTTCCAGTTTTTGGACCGATACATTTTTCCCAACAAAATCATAGAGAATTGCATTTGTCGCCGGTTCTGGTTTATATTCCACTTCTATTCTTACGGTTTCCCCCAGGAAATGGTTTACACTTTCTTCAATATATTTCCGAATAATAAGTTCGGGATTTGGACCTATTTTTTCTACAGCGTCAATCGCGTCACTCTGTGATATCTCCAGATTTTCAATTCGATCAAGCCTATAACTTGTAAGTCTATCATAATGATCATGTGCCCCGATTAAATAATAGGTATTATCAGACCAATATATTTCATAAAGATTAAGCGAATATTTTTTTCCTTCTCTTCGAAGCACCTTTTGCAACTTCTCATTTACTTCTGTATATTGAAATTCAATTTTTTTATGGAGATACATAGCTTCCAGCATTGTTTCAATGTAGTATCCTGTTTCCCTATCAGAATCCATGTTTCCTGCCTTGGGTGTCATCATATGACAAAATCTGCTTCGACTTCTCTTACTTGTAAGATCCAATAGTCGTTCTTTCAATTCCTTTGCTTCCTTTGCAGAAATGCATCTTGCCTGCTGTACTGCATCCAACATAATTTTAATTTCCCAGTCCGAAAATATATGTTTTTTCATATACCAGCCCATCTTTTTATCCGCACACTGATATATTTCATAACCACAAAATTGCAGCATTTTAATATCACGATAAACAGAACGGCGATCGACCTGTTCTATTTGATATTCCTCTTCCAGATATTTCAAAATCTGTGTCGCATTCATCGGACTTTTTTCATCTGTTTCCTCTAACATCTGTAACACTCGAATCAGTTTTTCTTTATGATCAGTTCCCATTCTTTCTCCTTTTGATCATTTTATATGTATCTTACCTTTTCGCCGCTTTTTATCATAATATTATATCATCTGTCACAATAATGGCACACGTAAAAACATCTGCCCTATTGGACAGATGTTTTTACATATCTAAAAGCATTTCATAAATATGCTGTTCTTTCTCACTCTGCAAGAAAGTACCGCGCGCCAACGCATTTTGCAGGCGGCTAAGCTGTGCGTCTGCATAGCCGCCGAAGGACTGGACGGCTCATTTCCATTTTCATCACCTTTCTTTCTCAGATTGAGATCGAAAAATCTGCTTTCACAAGAAAGAAAAAAAGCGCGATCTGCACCAGCAGCATCAGTGGAACGCCGATGGTAAACTTCTTTTTTCTTGTCTTGTGATGGAACAGGTGCATCGCCAGCAGTGCTCCTGCCGAACCGCCGACTGCGGCCAGGGTAAGAAGCGTCGAGACACGGATTCTCCATTTTCCATGCACAGCGTTTCGTTTATCGATGCCATAGACTGCTATGGTGATCATATTAATACAGATCAGATACAGGTACAATCCTGCCTGTAGTTGAATGGGAAGGTTCATTCTCTCTTCACCAGCCTTTCCTTTTTATCTTTCTTTGAAAAGAAGGCAGCGTTTTTCTCCGCTGCCTTCTTTTCAGATTTTTTTCAGAATCATTTCTTCTCCAGAAAGATTTTTCTGGTAATAAAGTTGTACACCATGACAACCGCAGTTGCAAAGACTTTTGCAATGGTGTAAATCAGGTTGTAGCCGATGTGCTGCTGCAGTGCAGTGCTCCCCCGGTAGATGGGTCCTACTACAATCCAGATCAGGAAGCTGTTCAGCAGCATTCCGATCAGGGAAAGGACGACGAAGGTAATGAATTCGACTTTTTTGTTCAGGTCTTCTTTTCGCTCAAAGACAAATTTGAAACTTAAAATGTAATTAGCGATGACGGACACAGTAAATCCGGCAACAGAACCGACAAGCGATGCCATTTCAAAATATGAACTGGAGGTCAGCGCCATAACAAGGTTCAGAACGATCAGTCCGGTCACGTAATCAATACCAAAGCTGATGAAGCCGACGATACCGAATTTCACAATCTGTGCAAATAATTTTTTCATTTTTTCCTCTGTTTCTTCTTATATAATTTTTAAGCAACATCCTGTAAAGAATACCATACAATGCCATTTTTTTCAAGTTTCTGCAAATTTTATCACAGCAAAAACGCCAGATTTCACGTTTTAAAATGAAATCTGACGTCTTTCGTTTTTTCTAAAATTCCTGTTTCTCCATAAATCCTACACTGATCCGGTACGAAATCAGCAAAACCACGATGCCTGCAGTAAAAATTCCTGCCTGGCCCGGAATTGTGCCCGTAATGGTGCCAATCAGCTCCGTGATTTGATCCAGTGTCGCTTCTCCTGCGACTTTCTGCACAAACAGAATCACACCGGCAAACAGAAAACAGATTCCTGCCATCATGACCCGTGCGCTTTCTGCTCCGCATTTGATCTGCACCGGAATCATGATGGAAATGGTGATGAAAAATACCGCCAGAAAGACCGGTATCATTCCCGCATTTTCCGAGAGAACACCAGATACATTCGAAACGCCGTGCACCAGCAGGGATACCAGGTATAACGCCCAGGCGAGGACAAACGATACTACGGTTCCGGCCACGCAGAACAGGTATTTTTCGCGGATATACAGTTTCCGGTCAATCGGGAGTGTGAACAGGAACGGCAGTCCGTTATCCGCTTCATCGCAGGAAAGCGTTCCGATCAGCAGAACGATCATCAGAAACGGAAAATAGCCCAGAATAAAGGTGTCCGTCTGGCTAAGTCCGAGGAATACACAGATCATAAGGAAAAGGATCATCGTGTTGCGATGGCCTTTTAACAGCAGACAGATATCTTTCTCTAATAATCCACTCATCTTTTTTCTCCTCCTGTCATCATCAAAATTACATCATCAATTCCGGCCCGCTCTACTACAAGGTCGGGAACGTTTTCTTCGTAATATTTTCTGTCGTTGGTAAGGCATGCATAGCCATACGGTTCTTTCTGGGTATCGAGCAGATATTCTTTGTCGAGCGTCGCATACTGCGCCTCGTCTGCCTTGATGAGACCGTATTGCTCGAGAATCACATCCGTCTCCTCGTGCAGGAGCTGTTTTCCCCCGTGAATCAGATAAATGTCATCGCAGAGATGCTCGAGATCGGAGGCGATGTGGGACGTAATGAGGATCGTCCGGCTCTCATCTTCGGCCGCGTATTCGCGCAGCAGGTCGAGAATCTCATTTCTCGCTTCCACATCGAGTCCTGCGGTCGGCTCGTCGAGGATCAGAAGCTGTGCCTTGTGTGACAGGGCGGTAAGTACACGCAGCTTCGCCTTCATTCCATTGGAAAATTCCTTGAACTGTTTTCCTTCCGGAAGATGCAGCTTCTGGCACTCTCTGGTGAACCAGCTTTCCTCAAACTTTGGATACATTTTCGCCAGAATTTTCTCCACTTCCACGATGGTAAACTGTCCGTTAAATCCAGATTCTGCCAGCGAAACGCCGATATTCTGCCGATCCTCTGCCATAATTTCTGTGATCGGTTTTCCAAAGAGTTCGATTATTCCGCCATCTGCTTTTGCAAGGCCGAGCATCAGCCGGATCGCCGTGCTTTTTCCGGCTCCGTTTTTTCCAATCAGTCCGGTGATTCTTCCCTCCGGAATCTCCATAGAAAGCTCAAAATCAAATCCCGGATACACCTTTCTGACATTCTGCATTTTTATCATGTCTGTCTCTTCCTTTCTGCCGCTGCTCCGGCATTCCTTATTTTTCCTCCAGAAGAAGAGTTACTGTCTCCAGAATATCCTCCCGGCTCATTCCCATCGCAAGGGCACGGTCGATGGCTTTTTCAAAATCCGCCTCTGCTTCTCTCTGCCTTGCCTCCAGCGCGAGCTGTTTGTCGGAAGCCGTTACATACGTTCCCTTTCCGTGAATCGTTGTAACAAATCCTTCCTCTTCCAGCTTGTCATACGCCTTTTTGACGGTCAGCGCACTGATCCGCAGTTCCCCGGCCAGAGAACGGACGGATGGGAGCGCCTCTCCTTCTTTTAATGCTGTATTGATAATTTCTGATTTGATCTGCTCCATGAGCTGCTCGTAGATCGGCACCATGGAGGAATGATTCAAAATAATATGCATATCGTTTCTCTTCTCCTTTACAATAAACAGTATATAACAGTCAGCTACTGTTGTCAACTGTTATATACTGTTTATTTCAGAGAATTTTCTTTGTTTTCTTCTGCATTTTCCCCTCTTTTCTTTGCTTTCTATGGTTTTTCCTCTGCTGTACATGAAAAAAGCAATCAAAAAAATAGCAAAAAGTTCTTGACCAAATAAAAAACACCCGTTATAATGCGTGATATAAAATATGAAAGAGCAGACAAAGGAGTCTGAACAGAAATGTTTTCTCCCTGGTCTGCTCTTTTTCTATGCAAAAAAGGAGGAACACCATGAGATTAAATCCCAAGGAACAGGAAAAACTGATGCTTCATATGGCCGGTAATCTCGCCAAAGAGCGGAGAGCACGCGGCCTGAAACTGAATTACCCGGAAGCACTCGCCTACATCAGTTCCGAGCTTCTGGAACTGGCAAGGGACGGAAAGACCGTTGTGGAGCTGATGCAGCTCGGCACAAAGATTCTAACCCGCGACGATGTCATGGACGGCGTTGCCGATATGATCGGCGAGGTTCAGGTCGAGGCGACGTTCCCGGATGGAACCAAACTGGTAACTGTACATAATCCTATTCAGTAAGGAGGAGACATCATATGAAAATCGGTGAAATCATGGCTTCCGATCGCGAAATCACATTAAACGAAGGCAAAAAGACAGTCACTGTCATGGTAGCAAATAAGGGCGACCGTCCCGTTCAGGTCGGCTCCCATTTTCATTTCTTTGAGGTCAACCGGTGCCTCTCTTTTGACCGGGAAACGGCGTACGGTTATCACCTCGATATTCCTTCCGGAACTTCGGTCCGTTTTGAGCCGGGCGAGGAAAAAGAGGTGCAGCTCGTCGAGATGGGCGGCAGAAAACGTGTCTTCGGTCTGAATGACCTGACCCGCGCACAGGCTACCGCTGACACGAAAGCCGCATCACTGGAAAACGCGAAGTTAAAAGGATTTCTGTAAGGAGGGACAGCAAAAATGAGTGTAAAAATTTCCGGAAGTAAATATGCCGCTATGTACGGTCCGACCGTCGGCGATAAGGTCCGCCTTGCCGACACCAGCCTTGTGATTGAAGTCGAAAAAGACTACACCACATACGGCGATGAAGTAAAATTCGGCGGCGGCAAATCCATCCGCGACGGTATGGGACAGTCCGTTAAGACCTGCAGCAGAGACGGAGACCTTGATCTTGTCATCACAAACGCTCTGATCATGGATGCTACAGGCATTGTAAAAGCAGACATCGGAATCAAAGACGGAAAAATCGCCGGCATCGGAAAAGCCGGAAACCCGGATGTCATGGACGGCGTGACTCCTGGCATGACGGTCGGCGCATCGACCGAGGCTCTGGCCGGCGAGGGTATGATCGTTACGGCAGGCGGCATCGATACTCACATCCACTTTATCAGCCCGCAGCAGATTGACTGCTCCCTCTACAGCGGCGTGACCACGATGATCGGCGGCGGCACCGGCCCGGCGGACGGCACGAACGCAACGACGTGTACCCCGGGACCGTGGAATCTGCGCATGATGCTGAAAGCCGCAGAGGAATATCCGATGAACCTTGGTTTTCTCGGCAAGGGCAATTGCTCCGACGAGGCTCCGTTGATTGAGCAGGTCAAAGCCGGTGCGATGGGCCTGAAAATCCACGAGGACTGGGGCGCAACGCCGGCGGTCATTAACCACTGCCTCAACGTTGCCGATGAGTTCGATGTCCAGGTTGCCATCCACACCGATACTTTGAACGAAGGCGGATGCGTCGAAGATACGCTTGCGGCCATCGGCGGAAGAACCATCCATACGTACCACACCGAGGGAGCCGGCGGCGGCCACGCACCGGACATCATCCGCGCTGCTGCTGCACCGAACGTTCTGCCTTCCTCCACGAATCCGACAATGCCTTACACTGTCAACACACTTGATGAGCATCTTGACATGCTGATGGTATGCCACCACCTCGACAAGCACATCCCGGAGGACGTTGCGTTCGCGGATTCCCGTATCCGCCCGGAGACGATCGCCGCAGAGGATGTTCTGCACGATATGGGTATTTTCAGTATGATGAGTTCCGACTCCCAGGCGATGGGCCGTGTCGGTGAGGTCATCACCCGTACGTGGCAGACCGCAAGCAAAATGAAGGATGAGCGCGGCGCTCTGCCGGAGGATGCCGGTCATGAAAACGATAACTTCCGCGTGAAACGTTATATCGCAAAATATACGATCAACCCGGCCATCACCCACGGTATCTCCGAGTATGTCGGCTCGGTCGAAAAGGGAAAATTTGCTGATCTCGTGCTCTGGAATCCTGCTTTCTTCGGCTCCAAACCGGATATGATCATCAAAGGCGGTATGATCGTCGCTTCAAAAATGGGAGACGCCAACGCTTCGATCCCGACGACACAGCCGGTCTGCTATCAGCCGATGTTTGCCGCTCACGGAAAAGCAAAACAGGAGGCATGCCTGACCTTCGTTTCCCAGGCTGCTTTCGATGCCGGTATCAAAGACGCATACGGACTGGAAAAAACGGTTGTCCCGGTACACGGCTGCCGCAGTATCAGCAAAAAGGATATGGTATGGAACGACCGCACGCCGGTGCTTACCGTAGATCCGGAGACATATAAGGTCACTGTTGACGGCGAGGAGATCACTTCCAAGCCAGCAGAAAAACTGCCGCTGACCCAGCTTTACAGCCTGTTCTAAACGGCTCTGCATTCTGTAAAACCATACGAGGAGAATTTTATTATGCTTGGAGTGTGTCTTTTATTTGTAGGAATTGTACTGATCAACAACGGCATGTGCACCCTGTACCATGTGGATGGACGCTCGGCCGCTGTAATGAATATCTTTACCGGCGGACTTTCCCTTTTCATCAACTTCGTGAATCTCGTGCAGGGAAATTATTACGCTGCCGGAACGGGACTGCTGTTCTGCTTCACCTACCTCTTTGTGGCCGTCAATAAATTTTTAAACGCCAGCCCGATCCCTTTTGCGTGGTTTTCGACCTTTGTTGCCGTCAACGCTGTCATCTTCGGAACGATCGAAGGCTTCATTGGAAGCGCGGCGCTTGGCATCACGCCGGATCTCCGCTGGGCGGGCATCTGGTATCTGTGGGCCATTCTCTGGGGTACTTCTTTTGTGGAGGATATCTGCGGAAAGAAGCTCGGAAAATTTGTGCCGTGCCTTCAGGTATTTGAGGGCGTTGTCACCGCGTGGATCCCGGGCGTCATGATGCTGCTTCAGATCTGGTAATTCGGTAAGGAGGAACTTTTTTCAATGGTTTGCGAACAGATTTTAGGAAAACTTTCGGAATTTGACACTTCCGGAAAAACGATCGAATACGTCGATATCGAATGGCATGAAGCCTTCAAAAAGATTCATAAAAAGACGACCGACCACGGAACGGAGCTCGGCATCCGCATGGACGATTCCATTCTCACAAGGGGTCTGTATCAGGGTGATGTGCTCTGTGCAGACGATGAAAAAATCATCGCCGTCAATACGCCTCCGTGCGAGGTGATCCGCGTTTCCCTTACTCCGGGTCACGAAAAGCAGGCGGCAAAGGTCTGCTATGAGATCGGCAACCGCCATGCACCGCTGTTCTGGGGCGAAAACGATACTTTTATCACGATTTACAATGAGCCGATGCTTCTGATGCTTCAGAAACTCCACGGCGTTACGGCCGAAAAAGAACTGAAAAAGCTCGACTTCGACCAGCGGATTTCCGCATCGATCCACAATCATCATCACTGATGCGGTCTGTCCGCACGCAGAAAAGAATGGGCCGGCCCCTTTTCGCGGGCAGGCTCATTCGATATCTTATGATTTTTCAGGAGACTTTTTATGTCCGAACTTAATTTTTATCTTCTTCAGATCAACGACGCCCTGTTTCCGATCGGCGCGTACTCGCACTCGCAGGGACTCGAAACGTATATTCAGCGTGGAATTGTGCACGATGAGGCGACGGCAAAGGAATATATCCACCACAAAATCCGATGGAATCTTGCCTTCACGGAGCTTCTCGCCGCAAGACTCTCCTATCTTGCTGCCGCATACGGGGATCTGGAACAGCTTCTTTCGATTGAAGAAATTCTGGAAGCGTCGCGGATTCCGATGGAACAAAGGGAGGCCGCACGGAAAATGGGGTCCCGTTTTGCAAAGACGATCGAAAAGCTGGAGCTGCCCGTGACAAAAGAGGAAAACGGGATCTTCCATCGTTATCTTACTGCCAGGAAAGGGCAGGCGATAAACCACTGCTGTATCTACGGTGTTTTCTGCGCTGCCATGAACATTCCGCTTGCCGATGCGCTGTCGTATTATCTCTATGCGCAGACTTCCGCGATCGTGACAAACTGCGTCAAAACGATCCCGTTAAGCCAGAGCGCCGGACAGCAGCTTCTCGGCGGATGCTATGCGGAATTTGCCGAGATTTTAAAAGATCTGGAACACCGGAGTGCGGAGGATCTCTGTCTTTCTGCGCCGGGCTTTGATATCCGCGGGATCCAGCATGAAACACTGTATTCCCGTCTTTATATGTCGTAATGTGTTTGTTTCGCGCAATCATTATTTTCAGGAAAAGAGGTATGTGTTATGTCTTACGTAAAAATTGGAGTAGCAGGACCGGTCGGCTCCGGAAAAACGGCACTGATTGAGGCGCTGTCCCGAAAAATGGCAAACGATTACAGTATTGGCGTTATCACCAACGATATTTATACAAAGGAGGACGCACAGTTTCTCGCGAAGAACAGCGTCCTTCCGGTGGAACGCATCATCGGCGTGGAGACCGGCGGCTGCCCGCACACCGCGATCCGCGAGGATGCTTCGATGAACCTCGAGGCCGTCGACGAGATGATGGAGCGGTTCCCGGACATCGAGCTTCTCTTTATCGAGAGCGGCGGTGACAACCTCTCCGCTACGTTCAGTCCGGAGCTTGTGGACGCCACGATCTTTGTTATCGATGTCGCTGAGGGCGATAAGATTCCGCGGAAAGGCGGCCCTGGCATTACACGGTCCGATCTTCTCGTCATCAACAAGATTGATCTGGCTCCGTATGTCGGTGCAAGCCTGGAAGTCATGGAACACGATTCGAAAAAAATGCGTGGCGAGCGTCCGTTTCTGTTCACCAACATCCGCGGCGACGTCCATGTGGATGATGTTGTTTCCTGGATCAAAGAAAATGTGCTCTTAGAAGGAATGTGATGCTTATGGAAAACAAATTCGGAAAGATTTCCCGCATCACGGCCTGCGCGGCGTTAAAAAACGGAAAGACGATTCTCGAAGACCTCTCCTTTACGGCGCCGTACAAGATTATGGCTCCGTTTGCAAAAGAGAACGGCGGAATCCAGATCATGCCTCTCTGTGCCTCCGCGGGTATTATGGAAGGGGATTCACAGGAATTTTCTTACCATGTAAAAGAGGGGGCGGATCTCGAGGTCCTGTCGCAGTCGTTTGAGAAGATCCACAAAATGGACGAGGGATCGGCATCCCGCACAATTTCCGTTCAGGTTGATCCGCACGCGGTACTTTACTACTATCCGCAGCCCGTCATTCCGTTTGCACAGTCTTCTTTTACGAGTACAATGACGATTCATCTGGCAGACGAGACATCCCGCCTGTTTCTGCTGGAAATCATCTCCTGCGGACGGAATGCGCACGAAGAGCGGTTCCAGTACCGCCGCTTTGCCTCAAAGGTACAGATTTTCCGCGGTCAAAAGCTGATCTACCGCGACAACACCTGCTATCTGCCCGATCAGATGCCGATGGAAGGGATTGGTCTGTACGAGGGATACACGCATATGGCGAACCTTTTTCTCTCACGGACAAAATACGCGGATACGCTTCTCAATGAAATCCGGGAAATTCTTGACGGCGATCCGGAAATCGACGGCGGCGCAACGACGCTCTCCGGCGGCGATCTTGCTGTTCGGATTTTCGGACACCGTGCGCAGAAGCTGCAGCAGACGGCGGAAAAAATCAAAACTGTGTATGAAAAACTTCTATAAAAACAGACTGGAAAATTTCTGATTTCAATCAATCAAAAATTACCGGAAAAATGTCAAAATAAGGTGTGACAACCTCTTTGGAATGTGATAAAATAGCTTTCGTTTGAAACGAAGATAAAACTAATTTTACCATCATTCTGAGGAGGTTTTTTCATGGAAAGAGATATGACAAAGGGAAGTCCGCTTCCGGTCATTCTGCAGTTTACGCTGCCGCTGATTATCGGAAACATTTTCCAGCAGCTCTACAACATGGCAGACACGATTATCGTTGGCCGATATGTCGGAGCGGATGCACTGGCTGCAGTTGGTTCTACGGGAACGATTATGTTCCTGGTGCTTGGATTTGCGCAGGGCATCACAGCAGGTTTTACGGTTCTGACATCGCAACGGTTCGGTGCAAAGGATACGCGCGGAGTAAAGCGAAGTGTGGCAAACGGCATTCTACTGGCTCTCCTTTTCACGGTTGTCCTGACATTCTTCAGCATGATCTCCATGCGGCCGTTGCTGCATCTCATGAACACACCGGAAAATATTTTTCAGGACGCTTATACCTATATTATGATTATCTGCGGTGGCCTGATCGCTACGATTTTTTACAATCTGCTTTCCTCCTATCTGCGTGCAGTAGGAAACAGCCAGACTCCGCTGATGTTCCTGATTTTTTCGGCTGTATTAAATGTTCTTCTGGATCTGCTTCTCATCATTCGTTTTAAAATGGGCGTTGCGGGAGCCGGATATGCAACCGTTTTCTCCCAGGGAATTTCTGCTGTGCTCTGTCTTTTTTATATTTATCGCTCCATGCCGGATATGTGGCCGGAAAAACACCACTGGAAGCTTCATGCGGCAGATTCCCGCCATCAGCTCTCGATGGGCATTCCGATGGCACTCCAGTTTGCCATCACCGCATCCGGTACAATGATTATGCAGGCTGCCATTAACCTGTTCGGCTCGGAGGCGGTTGCCGCTTTTACGGCGGCCTGTAAGCTGCAGAATCTGGTCACACAGGGCTTTTCCGCAATGGGACAGACGATGGCAACCTACAGCGGGCAAAATTTCGGAAAGGGCGATATTCCACGGATTAAAAAGGGAGTTCGCGCTGCACTTCTGACTTCCATCACATATTCGATCGCAGCCGCTGTTCTCGTCTTCCTTCTTCTGAAGCCATGTCTTTCCCTCTTCTTCTCGGGTGATGTCGATATGGCCGCCATGATGCCATGGGCAAAGACTTATTCCTATATGTGTGCTCTTTTTTATGTACCGCTCTGTACCATCTTTATTTTCCGAAATGCAATGCAGGGTTGCGGCTACGGCTTTCTGCCTATGATGGGCGGTGTTTCTGAACTCTTTGCGCGCCTTATTGTAGCTGTGATTGCCATGAAAGTCATCAGCTACCCGCTCGCCTGCTTCTGTGACCCGGCAGCCTGGGTGACGGCAGCTGTCTTTACCGGTGTTTCGTATCTGTTTGTCATGAAGGATATCGACAAAAAGTACGGGACAAAGACACCGACGGCTCCGATCAGCTGACATTTTTCATACCAAACGCAAAACTGCGCGGAATGCACAATTCTGAAATGCATTCCACGCAGTTTTTTGTATTTACAGGATTACAGATTCAGTTTTGCTTTCTGCAGACTTACACAGGAACGATGATATGTGAGTGTCATCGTCAGATAAATGACGCCCACGACAATGACTGCGAGAATACCGGTATGGAACACCAGATGCAGGATCATCGTCGCACACAGCAGGATCTGAATCATCTTGCCCAGCGCCATATAGGCCTTATAGGCACTCTGATATACCATCTCTTTTTCTGCCTCATCGCAACTTGCCATCCAGTCTTTCTGGAAGTTTTTTGAGTTCATATCGCCTCTCTTCTCCGGGTGAGCTGCCTGAACCATTTTTACATAACGCATCTGATAATAGCCATAGAGAAAGAAGTTGATACAAAACAGAGCACAGGCTGCCAGGAATCCGGCGAGCTCTTTTCCCGATGCTTCTTCCAGCCAGGAACGGGAAAAGGTAAATGTCAGCACGATGATATCGCAGACCTGCGAAATCACATTGCAGTTCATCAGCATCGCGCCGTATTTCTCTTCTTCATAGCTTAAGACTTCGTACTGTTCATCCTCTGCTTCTTCGAGATGCTTCATCGTATCCTTTAATTTCCGGCTGTAAAATTCCATCAGGACAATGCTTACGACGAAAATTACCGCAATGATCGGCAGTGCCAGCGGACGGACCAGATCGCTCAGATCACTCATGCCATTTTTCACTCCGAACGTCATAAAAATTCCGACAAAAAAACCGCAGACTCCGCCGATTCCCAGATAAATCAGCATCCGTTTCATCAACTTTCCGTAGGAATTTGGTTTGTTCCCCTGTTTTTCTTTCATGATTCATCCTCCTCATATTGAAAAATATCTTCTACTTTTACTTCACAGATTTTTGCAAGTTTTAACGCCAGTGTCACCGACGGTGAATAATCTCCCCGCTCGATCAGGCTGATGGTCTGTCTCGATACCCCCGCCATTTTCCCAAGGTCGGTCTGGTTGATGCCGAGCTTCGAACGGTACTCTTTTAACTGATTGTACAGCGGCATCGCAGTATCTCCTTTCACTTTGTTTTTAGATGAGCTCTCTATTTGACAACTTTTCTTGTCATCTACTACTCTACTATTGACAACTTTATTTGTCAATACTTTTGACAAGTTTTTTTGTCATTTCAAACTCCCGGTTGATTTGTGGGCTGAAATGTACTAAACTAGAGGTATCTATTTTCGTAACTATCCAAGCCGCAGAAAGGACAGAATCTATGGAACAGAAAGACAGCCGGTTTGCCGTATTGATCGATGCGGACAATGTTTCCCCGAAATACATCAAATATATCCTGGACGAGGTTTCGGACCAGGGCGTCGCTACTTACAAGAGAATCTACGGGGACTGGACGGACATTTCGAAAAAGAGCTGGAAGGAACAGCTTTTACGCTACTCGATCAATCCGATCCAGCAGTACAGCAATACGAACGGAAAGAACTCGACCGACTCTGCGATGATTATCGATGCCATGGATATCCTCTACTCCGGAAATGTGGAGGGCTTCTGCCTCGTCTCCTCGGATTCCGACTTTACGAAGCTGGCACAGCGTCTGCGCGAATCGGGCATGTTTGTGCTCGGCATGGGCGAACAGAAAACGCCGTCCTCGTTCCGTGTCGCGTGTGATGCCTTTAAAATCCTCGAGGTGATCTCCCAGAATGAGGACGATATCTCCCCTGCTATCACTGCTGTTTCGGAGAGTTCGGCACGCTACGGCGTTTCGCAGGATGAGGCTCCGTCGATTACGAGCAAGGCGGAGATTGAGCGGACCGTATCACGTGTGCTGACGGAAAACAATGACCACGGAAAGAATACGACACTCAGTGAAATCGGCAGTATCTTACAGAAGAAATTTTCGGAATTTGATGTTCGAAATTACGGCTATTCAAAGCTCTCGACGTTTTTAGAGAGCATGAACGATATCGAGGTACTGAAGACTGGCCACAATTACCTTGTAAAAGAACGCCAGAACACCGTATCGCGCCAGCAGATCGAAAAGTGCATCACCGACCTGATCTGCTCAAACGGCGGCCATATCGACAATCTGAGCATCATCCACGACGCTCTGCGGAGCCGCTTCCCGGGCTTTGATGTAAAGCAGTATGGGTACAGCAGGATTTCGAGCTTTATCAACAGCTTCAAAAAATTCAAAATCACGAATAATACGGTTCAGATGAAATAAAAAGGACCCCGGAAACGCCAGTTTTCACTGATATTTCCGGGGTCTTTCTATAATAATTCGCAGCTCAGATTTACTGTTTTCCTGTACTTCCAATTCCGCCGCGGTCCTCGCCGTTTAAGTGATCAACTTCTTCAAAGCTGATCGTCGGCTGATGCTTCTCGATGCGGAACTGGCAGATACGGTCATTGACATGAATCACGGTGTCGCGCAGGGCATACGCCGGCATGTAGAACCAGTCGTTCGGTCCGCAGTAGCTCTCGTCGATGATACCGCAGTGGTTCGTCTGGATAATACCGAAGTTCTTGAAGGTGCTGCTTCTCGGCACGATATGCGCCTCGTAGCCCTCCGGCAGCTGCATGGCAACGCCGAGGTGGATCAGCTTGAATTCTCCGGCCTTTAACTCTACTTCTTCTGCCGCGCGCAGGTCGATCCAGTCGGACTTTCCGTCGATATAGCGCAGGCGCTCAATTTCATCGTTTAAATACTGAATTTTAATGGTTTCCATAAAGCGTCTCCTTTTCTTTTTGCGTGACTACTTTTCGCCGAACAGTACGACTTCGCCGCGTGCTCTCGTCTTTTTCACATCAATGACTCTCTGATTCGGGCTGCCCTTCCATTCCAAGGTAACGTCCCTCTGGGCAAGAATAAAGCGACCGTCCACAACCACGTCCGTGTAATCCATCAGTTCCAGATCACAGACGGATTCCCACTCATATCCGGTATAAACCCAGATATCTTTTTTCGGATATCTTTCCTTGATCTCTTTTGCCAGAGCCGTCACATCCGCCCGGTTTGCCTCATGCAGCGGATCTCCGCCGGAGAAGGTGATGCCGGAAATGTAGTCCTTGTCCAGCTGTTCAAAAATTTCTGCCTTTGCCGCGTCATCAAACGGGATGCCGCCATTTGGATCCCAGGTAATCGGATTCTGACATCCCTTGCAGTGATGACCGCATCCGGCGACCCAGAGCACGACGCGCAGGCCGTCTCCGTTCAGCATATCGTCTTTCGTTATATTATGGTATCTCATAGCTTTCACTCCTATTGGACATAAGAAAACACAGAAAAACGAACCGTTTTGCAGATCCCTTTTTCTGTGTTCCCCGCTCTTTATCGTCTGGCAGATCTATTTATTTCGCGTCTGCCGGAACATCCTTGATACTGAAGCTTACACGGCCCATTTTATCTTTGCCCATGCAGACTACTTTTACAACATCGCCAAGGCTGACAACGTCTTCTACTTTCTCAACACGCTGTTTTGCGAGCTTGGAGATGTGTACCAGACCTTCTTTTCCAGGTGCGAACTCAAGGAAAGCACCGAAGTCTTTGATGCTGACAACTTTTCCGGTCAGGATCTGTCCCTCGGTAAAGTCGCTTGCGATGATCTCGATATATTTCTTTGCCTGATCCATCATAGCCTGCTCGGTTCCGCAGATGGAAACTGCACCGTCGTCTGTGATGTCGATCTTTACGCCGGTCTCATCGATGATGGCGTTGATGGTCTTTCCTCTCTGGCCGACAACTTCACCGATCTTCTGCGGGTCGATCATCATCTGGATGATCTTCGGAGCGAACTCGCCGACCGTCTTACGCGGCTCTGCGATCGCTTTCTCCATAACCTCGGTCAGGATGTACTCTCTTGCCTGTTTCGTTCTGGCAATCGCCTCTTCTACGATCTGACGGGTCAGTCCATGGATCTTGATATCCATCTGGATTGCAGTGATTCCGTCGTGGGTACCAGCTACCTTAAAGTCCATGTCGCCGAAGAAGTCTTCGAGACCCTGGATATCGGTCAGTACGAGGTAATCATCATCGGTCTCGCCTGTTACCAGACCGCAGGAGATACCTGCAACCGGTTTTTTGATCGGTACACCGGCAGCCATCAGAGACATGGTGGATGCACAGATACTTGCCTGGGAAGTAGAACCGTTAGACTCGAAGGTCTCGGATACGGTACGGATTGCGTACGGGAACTCTTCCTCGGTCGGAAGTACCGGAACCAGGGCACGTTCTGCCAGAGCACCATGGCCGATCTCACGGCGTCCCGGTCCGCGGGACGGTTTTGTCTCACCTACAGAGTAGGATGGGAAGTTGTACTGATGCATGTAACGTTTGGAGGTCTCGAACTCATCCAGTCCGTCCAGTTTCTGTGCTTCGGAAAGCGGAGCCAGTGTTGTTACGTTGCAGATCTGAGTCTGTCCACGGGTGAACATAGCGGAACCATGAACACGCGGGATAATGTCAACCTCTGCTGCCAGAGGACGGATTTCTGTGATCGCACGGCCGTCCGGACGTTTGTGGTCTTTTAAGATCATCTTACGAACGGTCTTTTTCTGATACTGGTAAACAGCCTCGCCTAATACTGCCAGCCACTCTTCGTTGTCGGCAAATGCCTCCTCGAGTTTCTCGGTGATGACGCGGATGTTTTCTTCTCTTGTCTGTTTATCATCGCTGAAAACAGCCTCTTCCATCTCTGCCGGAGGAACGATCTCTTTGATCGCTGCAAACAGCTCTTCCGGAATAGCGCAGCTCTCATAAGCGTGTTTCGGTTTTCCAACCTCTGCTACGATGCTGTCGATGAATTTGATGATTTCCTGGTTTACTTCGTGTGCTTTGTAGATGGCGTCGATCATTTTTGCTTCCGGAATCTCTTTTGCTCCGGCTTCGATCATGATGACTTTCTCTCTGGTGGAAGCTACGGTCAGTTTCAGGTCGGATACGGCTTTCTGTGCGAGAGTCGGGTTTACGATGAACTCGCCGTCGATCATACCGATCTGAGTCATGGCACACGGACCGTCAAACGGGATGTCGGAAATGCAGGTTGCGATTGCGGAACCCAGCATTGCGACTACTTCCGGATCACACTCCGGATCTACGGACATTACCATGTTGTTTAATGTAACATCGTTGCGGTAATCTTTTGGGAACAGCGGACGCATCGGACGGTCAATGACACGGCTGGTCAGAATTGCGTGCTCGCTTGCTTTTCCTTCTCTTTTGTTGAATCCGCCCGGGATTTTTCCAACGGCGTACATCTTCTCTTCGTACTCAACGCTTAATGGGAAGAAGTCGATGCCGTCACGCGGTTTCTCAGATGCGGTTGCTGTAGAAAGAACTACAGTATCGCCATAATGCATAAATGCTGCGCCGTTTGCCTGTTTTGCTACACGGCCTACGTCTACGGTCAGGGTTCTGCCTGCCAGTTCCATAGAAAAACTCTTGTACATAAATAATCTCCTTTTTTTCTTCTGAGCAGAATTTCCGAAACAACTGAAAAGCACACCGGAATACGGACAGGATGCAGCTTTTCAATGTGTTTTTCAGTGGTCTCGGATAAAATTCCTGCACCTCCAGAACCTGCCACTGGCAGCTTCTTACGGATGCAATGCAGCTCAGAATGGCTCCATGTCGTTTGCGTCTTTGATCTTACAAGCAAAGAAACGGGCGGAAAATGTATCCCGCCCGTTGTTCCAAGCTGATTATTTTCTGATTCCTAACTTCTCGATTAAAGCACGGTATCTTTCAATATCAGTTTTCTTTAAGTAGTCAAGCAGACCACGTCTCTGACCAACCATTTTCAGAAGACCTCTTCTGGAGTGGTGATCTTTGTGGTGAACTTTCAGATGCTCAGTGAGCTCCTCGATTCTTGCGGTAAGAACAGCTACCTGTACTTCCGGTGATCCTGTATCTCCCTCAGTTCTTGCATACTCTTTGATGATTGCCTGTTTTTTTTCTTTCGAAATCATTTTAAATTCCTCCTGTTATTTTGATTGCACCGCTGACTAAGAAGTGGTCGGAGTGTCCTGCCTCTGAATCAGGGTCCGGGGATCTTTTTGTCCCACATACTCGATTAGTATAGCATACGCTTTTCGAATTGTAAATACTAAAATCAGATGTTTTCGCGATGAATTTTCACGTAGTTACAGTTCTCCGAACTGTAACTTTCGCAGCTCTCATTTTAAGTTTTGCTTCGCAAAAGGAGAGCTGCTCACACCTGAATCACTTTCTTACGCAGCGAAACAGCGAGTGTTTCACTGCTGAGCGAACTTTTTTTCTACATATTTTTTCCCTGCCGCAACATCATGATCGAGCTGGTTTTTCAGCGCGTCGATCGAAGCAAATTTCTGCTCCGGGCGCAGGAATTTTAACAGAGAAACCTCCGCCTGTTTTCCATAGAGATCCTCGCTGCAGTCAAAAAGATTCGTCTCCACGCCGGTAAATTTTTCCTGTACCGTCGGCTTAACACCGATGTTTGTGATACCGTAATAAATTTTTCCTTCGATTTTCACCTCGGAAACGTAGACGCCAAACGGCGGAAGCAGCTTTTCTGCCGGCGGGATCTGATTGATGGTCGGCACGCCGATCGTTCTGCCGAGTGCATGACCGTGGACAATCTCGCCGTGAACCGCGTAATCGTAGCCGAGCAGACCGCTCACGGCTTCCATATTGCCCTGTTCCAGCTCTTCCCGTGCCCAGGTGCTGCTGATTTCGCGGCCGTTTTCCTCTGCTTTTTCGATGATCTCGGTTTCAAAACCAAGGGACGGGCCCATTTCTTTCAGCATTTCGGCTGTGCCGCTTCTCTTGTAGCCAAAACCGAAATCCTTTCCCACAACAACTTTTTTCGCGTGCAGCTTATCCACCAGAATCTCTTTGATAAAGGCTTCCGGCGTCATGTGCATCACTTCATCCACAAACGGGCATTCCACAAGGCAGTCCATGCCAAGCTGTTCGAGGCGGGCTCTTCTCTCCTCATTCGTCAGCAGCTGATGCGGCTTGACATGCTGCACTTTCGACTGCGGCGGCACGTCAAATGTAAACACAACCGTTTCCAGTCCTTCCGTTCTGCCGATTGCAAGGACACGGCGGATCAGAAGCATATGCCCCCGGTGGAGGCCGTCAAATTTTCCCAGGGTTACAACGCTGTCCCCTCTGCTGTCAAAATCCAGTGTTTTTGTTAGATATCTCATGTTCTCTCCAGAAATAACTTGACCGGTCTGGTTAAGTTTTGTGATGATCTGTATTGATAAATACCGACAAACGTTCCGTCATCGAGATAAAGGCGGAACTCCTCGTCTTCTGCGAAGTCCCCGCCGGAAGCAGTTTCCCCGATTTCGCGGATCTGCGCCGGTTTCAGCGGATTTCCGTTTTCCGCAAGCTTTTTCGCATGATCGTCCGCTGTCGCAAAGCTGCGCAGCGCGGCAAACATTTCATCGACCGGCACGAGGATCTCCGAAAGGCGGCCCTCACCGACAATCGCTGCGATCTCGTCAAGCGTGTGCGCTCCGTTTCTGTCAAACTGGCCGACTCTCGTGCGGATCAGCTGCTCCATACATCCGTGGCAGCCCAGTTTTTCGCCGATATCGTGGCACAGGGTGCGGATATACGTTCCCTTCGAACACGTTACCTCCATGCGCACCAGCGGAAGCTTCACTTCCAGAATGCTGATCTCGTAAAAGTGCACCGTGCGGGCTTTCCGCTCGATCTCGATGCCTTCCCGCGCCAGCTCGTAGAGTTTCTTTCCATTAACCTTCAGTGCGGAATACATCGGTGGCACCTGCTGCTGCTCCCCGACAAACGAGGCGATGCAGTCCCGCACCTCTTCTTCCGTCACGGTCACCGGCACTTCTGCTGTCACGGTTCCGCTCATGTCCTGCGTATCCGTTGCAATTCCAAGGTGAAGCAGCGCTTCATACGTCTTCGTCCCATCGGTCAGCATATCGCAGAGACGCGTTCCCTTTCCAAGGCAGACTGGAAGCACGCCCGTCGCATCCGGGTCTAGGGTTCCAGTGTGGCCGATTTTTTTCTGGTGCAGGATGCCGCGCAGCTTCGCAACCACGTCATGCGACGTAAATCCCGCCTCTTTCCATACGTTCAGAACTCCGTTTATCATGTTGTTTTGTCTCCCTCTTTTTCACAAGAAAACCGGGCGTGGATGTATTTTCTGCGCCCGGCTGTTTCCTGTTTATGCTTCTTCCTCTGTCGTCTCTTCTTCCTCTTCTGCAAGAAGCTGTTTTTCGATATACAGAGTCAGATTGTTGATTACATCATACGGAGAACCTGACATCGTGCAGCCAGCCGCACAGACATGGCCGCCGCCGCCGAATACGGCTGCGATTTTGCTCACATCAACCAGCTCGTCGGAGCGGAGGCTTACTTTGAAGACCTGCGGCTCCAGCTCATACAGGAAGATCGCTACGTGAACGCCTTCTGTATTTTTTAGCTGGCTGACAATGCCGTCCATATCTCCCGGTGTCAGGCCATAGAAGTCCATGACCTTCTTCCGCACGATACCGACAATACACTGCTTGTCGAGAAGCATGATGCTCTCTGTCAGCGTGCGTCCCATAATCTGGTTCTGTACGTATGTTTTCTTGAAGAATGCATCCTCGATGATTCTGGTAAACGGAACTCCCTTTTCCATCAGAGCGGCCGCAACCCGCATCGTGTGCGGAGAGGTGCTGCTGTACTGGAATACGCCGGAATCGGTCACAATACCGGTGTACAGCGCCTCGGCGCACGGCTCGGAGATCTTTTCTTCCTCCAGAAGTCCGAACAGCACCTCGCAGGCAGAGCTTGCATCCGGCTCTACGTGATTGATTTCGCAATATTCTGTATTCGTCACATGGTGATCGATGCAGATCGTCTTTCCCGCTTTTGCAAGAAGCGGTACGGCAACGCCGATGCGTTCCTCGCTGGATACATCCAGAAGGACCACAAGGTCGTACGCTTTCTCTTCACAGCTTGTCTTTACCTCAGAAAAGCCCGGAAGATAGGAAAATTCCGGCCGTGGATCCTCAAGATAGACATCTGCCTGAATCTCCGGCCGATTGTCGCGAAGATACTGGTATAATCCCAGGCAGGAACCGATGCAGTCACCGTCCGGACGAACGTGTCCGGCGATGGCCATGCAGGAGACTCCGTTTAGAATTTCATCAATTTTCTTCATTTTCCTCATCCTTTTTGTCTTCTTTGTGTGTTACTTCATCAATCAGTTTCGACATCGTAACGCCATATTCAATCGACTCATCCAGGACAAAGGTCAGCTCCGGTGTATTGCGGAGGTTAATGGTCTTGGCCAGCATACGGCGGATGAAGCCCTCCGCGCTCTTTAAGCCGCGGATGGTTTCTTTCTTCGCCTCATCATCGCCAAACACACTGATATATACTTTACACGTCTTCAGATCCGGCGCTACCTCTGCCGCTGTGACAGAGGTCATCATTCCGATGCGCGGATCCTTGATCTCGTTCCGGATGATGTTGGAAAGCTCTTTCTGTACTTCCCCGTTGATCCTGGTGTTTTTAATACTGTTTTTTCTCAACTTAATTCCTCATTTCTATCTCGGCACTTCTACCATGATATAGGCCTCGACCTGATCGAACTCCTGAAGATCGTTGAATCCTTCAAATACAAGACCGCACTCATAGCCGGAGCGCACTTCTTTGACATCGTCTTTGAAACGTTTGAGGGATGCCAGATTTCCTTCGAAGATCTGGTTTCCTTCGCGGCTGATTCGAACTTTGCAGCCTCTCTGGAACGTTCCGTCCAGTACATAGCTTCCGGCGATCGTTCCGACACCGGATGCCTTGAAGAGCTGACGTACCTCGGCATGGCCGATAACTTTCTCTTCGTAAACCGGCTCAAGCATACCCTTCATGGCTGCCTCAACATCCTCAATTGCCTGGTAGATGACACGGTACAGACGGATGTCTACGCCGTTCTGCTCTGCCATGGATTTTGCGTTCGCATCCGGGCGTACGTTAAATCCGATAATGATGGCGGAAGATGCGGTTGCCAGCATAACGTCGGACTCGTTGATCGCACCGACACCGCCGTGGATGACGCGTACGGCAACTTCCTCGTTGGAGAGTTTGACAAGACTCTGTTTTACTGCCTCGACAGATCCCTGTACATCGGCTTTGACAACGAGTGCCAGTTCTTTTAAGTTACCCTCCTGAATCTGGTTGAACAGATCATCCAGGGACATCTTCGCTTTTGTCTCCTCAAGCAGGTTCTTCTTGTTCTCTGCCACGAAGGTTGCTGCGAAGTTCTTTGCTTCTTTATCGTTATCGGTCTGAACGAGGATCTCTCCTGCGTTCGGAACATCGGAAAGTCCGAGAATCTCAACCGGAGTAGACGGGCCTGCCTCTTTGACGCGGCGTCCTTTATCATCCATCATCGCACGGACTTTACCGGAGCATGCGCCTGCTGCGATGTAATCGCCGACATGCAGGGTACCTTTCTGTACCAGAATGGTAGCAACCGGTCCTTTTCCTTTATCCAGCTCAGCTTCGATGACAAGACCTCTTGCTTTCCGGTTCGGGTTCGCTTTCAGCTCGAGCACTTCGGAAGTCAGAAGGATCATCTCAAGCAGATCGTCGATACCTTCGTTGTTCTTTGCAGATACCGGAACGAATACGGTGCTTCCGCCCCAGTCCTCCGGAATCAGTTCGTACTCGGAGAGCTCCTGTTTTACACGTTCTACGTTTGCGCCTGGTTTATCGATCTTATTGATTGCAACGATGATCTCAACGCCGGCTGCTTTTGCATGGTTGATTGCCTCAACGGTCTGCGGCATCACACCGTCGTCTGCTGCGACAACGAGAATGGCGATATCCGTTGCATTGGCTCCACGCATACGCATAGCGGTGAATGCCTCATGTCCTGGGGTATCGAGGAACGTAATCTTCTGTTTGTTGATCGAAACGGTGTATGCACCGATGTGCTGGGTAATACCGCCAGCCTCGCGGTCGGTGACATGGGTGTTCCGGATGCAGTCCAGAAGAGATGTTTTACCGTGGTCAACGTGTCCCATAACGCAGACTACCGGCGGACGCGGAACCATGTCTTTTTCATCCTCTTCGTCCTCTTTTAAGAGCTCTTCGATCACATCGACTTTCTCTTCCGGCTCAGCGATGATGTTATAATCAAGCGCGATTTCCTGTGCTTTTTCGAAATCGATCTCATGGTTTACGGTAACCATCGTTCCTTCCATGAACAGTTTCTTTACGATGACTGCCGGCTGCATTTTCATCTTCTCAGCCAGCTCGCGGATGGTCATTTTCTCCGGCAGGGTAATCTCCTTTACCTCATCCTTCGGAGCTTCCTGTTTCGGTTTGTTGACCGGTTTCTGGAGCGCTTTCGGGAGTCTGGACTGCTGATGATGTCCCTGGTTCGGACGGTTTCCGCCTCTTCCTCTGTCTTCACTGAATTTATTTTCTCTTAAAGAATCTTTGTTTTTGTCTTTTTCTTTTCTTCCTGTATCACGGCCTGGCTTCTTGATGCCAAGGCTCATGGTATCGCCTGCAGAGCTCTTATGCTCGGTTCTGCGGCGGTCTCCTCCCGGACGGCGGTTCTGATTCTGGGAATCATCATCCTTTCCTGCGAACGGTCTTCCGCCATTATTTCCCGGTCTGCCTCCGTTTGGACGTGCGGAACGCTCACCGAATGGTCTTCCGCTTCTCTCACCGTTTCCACTTCTTCCGCCGTTATTGCGGTCTCCTCCCGGACGGTCTCCGCTGCGGTTCGGGCGGTCTCCATTGTTTCCGCCGAAGCGGCGTTCTCCCTGCGGACGGTCTCCGCTGCGGTTCGAGCGGTCTCCGTTATTGTTGAAGCGGCGCTCTCCCTGCGGACGGTCTCCGCTGCGGTTCGGACGGTCTCCGTTATTGTTGAAACGGCGCTCTCCCTGCGGACGGTCTCCATTGCGGTTCGGACGATCTCCATTTCCTCCGTTTCCACGGTTCGGACGGTCCTCGCTTCTTCCGTTTCCATTGCGGTTTCCTTCCGGACGGCCGTTTCCGCGGGACGGACGGTCTTTTTTCTGTCCCTGGTTCTTTGTGAACTCTTTTGCTTCTTTACTTGTTGCGTTCTGCGGACGCACAACGGAAATAATTTTCTTTTTCTTCGGTTTTGCCTGCTCTTCCGGTTTCTTCATTTCCATATTTTCTGTATCTTTCTTTTCCAATGATCTTTTCTCCTCTTTCTGCGGTTTTCGTGTTTCCTGCATCCATCCACCGACCTTTCCGGCCTTACGCCTTACGCTTCTGCCAACAATGCTGCTATTTTTTCTGCAAAATGCGCTTCACATACGGCAAGGGAAGAACGGTATTCTCTTCCGATGGCTCTTCCAAGCTGCTCTTTGTCCCCAAAAAGAATGCATGGCACTTTATAGTATGCACACATATTGCGAAATTTCTTCTGTGTATTGGCCGACGCCGTTTCCGCCAGAATGACAAGGTATGCGCTGCCGCTCTTTACGGCCTGTTCGGTCGCAAATTCGCCGCTCGATACCTTACCCGCCTTCATGGCAAGGCCCAGCATGGATAATCCTTTACTTTGACTGTTCAATCTTCGCAAATGCCTCCTTTAACTGCTCATAAACCTCTGATGGAATTTCTGCCTTCAGAGAACGGGAAAGTCCTTTGTTTTTCATTGCTTTCCCAAGGCATTCCAGAGAGCAGACATAAGCACCGCGTCCGTTCATTCTTCCGGTTGTGTCCGGAACAATCGTTCCTTCGGTGGTTTTCACCACGCGGATCATTTCTTTTTTGTTTTTCATTTCATTGCAGCCAATGCATTTACGCAGCGGCACTTTACGAACTGTACTCAAATGCTCATCCCGCCTTTGTTTTTATTTTAATTACTCTTCGTCTCCGGCTTTCTCTGCTGTTTCTACATCATTCTCGTCGAAGTCTTCTTCTGCAGAGATGGTTTCCTCCTCTGCTGCGGACTCATCGTAATTGCCCTCTTCCTCGTATTCCTCTTCTTCTACGTAGTCGAAGTCTCCTGCCTCGCGTGCCTGGGTCTCGCTCTTGATGTCGATCTTGAACCCGGTCAGACGTGCGGCAAGTCTTGCGTTCTGTCCCTCTTTACCGATGGCAAGGGAAAGCTGGTAATCCGGAACGATCACTTTTGCGGTCTTCTCATCCGGGTCTGCCATAACGGAGATAACTTTTGCCGGGCTCAGTGCGTTCTCGATCAGGAGTGCCGGGTTCTCATCCCATGTGATGATGTCGATCTTCTCTCCGTTCAGCTCGTTGACAACCGCGTTGACACGGCTTCCGTTCATACCGACGCATGCGCCGACTGCATCGACATTCGGATCGTTGGACCATACTGCCATTTTCGTACGGCTTCCCGCCTCACGGGCAATGCTCTTGATCTCTACGATGCCTTCCGCAACCTCGGAAACCTCAGACTCAAAGAGACGTTTTACGAGTTCCGGATGGGTACGGGATACCATAACCTTCGGTCCCTTGGTTGTATTCTTTACTTCCAGAACGTATACTTTCACACGCTGGGTCGGCTCAAATTTCTCGCCTTTGACCTGCTCGTTCTCGGTCAGCAGAGCGTCTACTTTACCGAGGTTGATGCTGACGTTGCGTCCTACATAGCGCTGTACCACACCGGTAACCACATCGTGCTCTTTCTCGAAGTACTGATCAAACAGAACTTTACGCTCTTCCTCACGGATCTTCTGAAGAATGACGTTTTTGGCATTCTGGGTTGCAATACGGCCGAACTCTTTGGATTTGATTTCTACCGGAACGATATCGCCGAGTTCATAGCGGGAGTCTGCACGTTTTGCATCGGAAAGGGCAATCTCCATGATCGGATCCTGTACCAGATCAACAACGGTTTTCTCTGCTACGACTTTGAAATCACCAGTCTGGGCGTTAATGCTTACCTTTACATTATCTGCTTTGCCAAAATGGTTTTTACAGGCCTGGATCAGCGACTGCTCAATTGCCTCAAGCAGGGTATCTTTGCTGATATTCTTCTCTTTCTCAAGAACTTCAAGGGCCTCCATTAATTCTGTATTCATTTTTCTCTTTTCCTCCTGTATCTGCGTCTGTTTAGAAATCAAATGCTAAACGGATCAATGCAATATCGCTTTTCTGGAAGACGCGCTCTGTTCCGTCCTCCTCCAAAATGGTCACACTGTTATCATCATATGCGGTGAGTATTCCGTAAAATTCCCGGTTTCTCTCGATCGCACGGTATGTCCGGATTTCCAGCTCTTTTCCCATGCTTCTCTTGTAGTCTTTCTCTTTTTTCAGCGGACGTCCAAGACCCGGGGAGCTGACCTCCATGATATAGGCGTCATCGATAAAGTCCTCTGCGTCCAGCCGGTCAGAAAATGCACGGCTGACGATTTCGCAGTCATCCACGGTAATTCCGCCTTCTTTGTCGATATAAGCACGCAGGTACCAGGTACCGCCCTCTTTGACATACTCCACATCCACCAGTTCAAAACCATTGGCTTCTACAATCGGAGTGATCAGTTCTTCTGCCTTCTGTTCGTATTCTTCTCTTCTGCTCAAATCCTCACCACCTTTTTGATTCAGGGAAACTTTCGAAAAATTCTTTCATTTCCCTGTACACAAGAAAGAGTGGACGAAATCGTCCACTCCTTAACAGTCACTTATTAACAACTTTACTATAGCACCTTTTCCGTGCAATTGCAAGGGTTAATTTTCAAAATATCCTTTATTTATCGCCTTTTCCGGCTTTTTTGTTCGCCGGTTCCGGGCAGATGTGGACATCGAGCTGGTTATACGGGATGGAAATTCCCGCCGCGTCAAACTCTTCTTTGATGCGCTCATTCATTTTCCACTTGACCGGCCAGTAATTTTCCGTTGCGACCCAGGCGCGCAGACCGACCGTAATCGCGCTCTCGCCCAGCTCATCTACGAAAAACTGCTGCTCCTCTGACTGAAAATGCGGCTCCTCCTCAACGAGGCGGCGCAGGATGTCCTTCGCTTTTCTGATATCGGACTCATAAGAAATGCCGACTTTGATTTCCAGCTTTCTACGGTCCATTGCCGTCACGTTGATGATGGTATGGTTCGTCAGATTGGCGTTCGGAATCATGATGGTACGGTTGTCGATGCTGTTGATTGTCGTGTAATACATCTCAATCTTTTTGACCGTTCCCTCCTGACCTTCGCCCGGGAAGATGATGTAGTCACCGACCTTAAATGGTTTCAGCAGCAGAATCATCACGCCGCCTGCAAAGTTTGAGAGGCCGCCCTGCAGTGCCAGGGATACGGCAACGCCGGCGGAGGCGATGGCTGCCGCAATCGACGCTTCGGACACAATGCCGAGCTGAACGATGATTGTCAGCACCAGCAGCGTGTTCAGACTGTATTTCACCATGGAAACGGTAAAACTGACTACAGCCTCCTCCGTGTTAAAACGCCGCATATTTTTTCGAATCAGCCCGCAGAGCCACAGGATCAGTTTGCGTGCAACCAGAAAAAGGATTACCGCAAACACGATCTTCAGCACCAGATCGGCAGCCGAAGAGGCCTTGTCGATCCAGTATTCATAGACGCGTTCCGCCGCTGTCAGATTCACCATGTGTTATCTCTCCTCTGTCTCGAATTTTCTCTGCAGCTCCTCGCCGAGTTCACTCATGCCTGTGCTTTTTTTCGTTTTTGTCTCTGGTTTTGCCTCTAATTTTGCTTCCGACTTGGTTTCCGGCTTTGTTTTCGGCTTTGTAGCCGGCTTCTTTTCCGGATCGGCGGCTGCGCGGTATTTTTCCACGGCTTTTGCTGCCTCTGCCGCTGCGGATTTTCCGGCTTTCACCAGCTTGTCCACCGTCTGCTCTACCGTTTTCACCGGTTTGCTGTCGATCGCCTGCTTTACGGCTTTCTCCACCTTCTCTGTCGCAGTCGTAGTTCCCTGCTTTTTCTCTGCGGTTTTCACCGTTTTTTCCGATACCTTTTTCTCTGCTTTTTGGGCAGTCTTTGTTGTTTTCTTTGCTTTTACTGCTTTTACTGCTTCTTCCGTTTTTCCAGCCGGTTTTCCCTTCTTTCCGGTTTTCTTCTCTGCTGCCGCTTTCGCTGCAGTTTTTGCCTTTGCGCTCTTATTGCTTGCAGCGCCCGTCTCCGGCTTCGTATAAGAAAATACCTGAACAGAAAGCGGTGCGAGTTTTACGGTAATCGAGTTTTTCCGCTCATCGCACTCTGTTTTTTTCGACATTTTCACGCGTGGATTTCCGACGCCTGTTCCGCCATAGCTTTCCGCATCGCTGTTGAACATCTCTTTGTACTTTCCTGGATACGGCACACCAATGCGGAAATCATCGTACTCGACATTCGAGAAGTTGCATACGACAAGCAGCGTATCTTCTTTCTTCCTTGTTCTGCGAAGGAAGATCAGAAGATTCTTTTCCCACTCCATGCCATTGATCCACTCAAAGCCCTCCGGCTTTTCGTCAAGCTGATACAATGCCGGATTTGCTTTGTAGAATGCATGAAGTGCCGCCATATAGTTTTTTAGCTGCAGATGTTCCTTGTCCTCAAGAAGCTCCCAGGACAGGGACTGTTTCTCATTCCACTCTTTTTCCTGTCCGAATTCCTGTCCCATAAACAGAAGCTTCTTTCCGGGATGCACCATCTGATAAGCGTACGCCAGACGAAGATTTGCCATTTTCTGCTCCGGTGTACCCGGCATTTTGGTATACATGGATCCCTTCAGGTGAACCACTTCATCGTGCGACAGACTCAGCATGAATTTCTCCGAATATGCATATACCATAGAAAAAGTCAGCTGGTCGTGATGTGCCCCGCGGTATACCGGATCGTTTTTCATATATTCCGTAAAATCATTCATCCAGCCCATGTTCCACTTGTAGTCGAAGCCAAGTCCTTCATCGTCGAGTTCTCCCGTCACCTTCGGCCATGCGGTCGATTCCTCTGCGATAAGAAGCGCATCCGGGAACTCTTTTTTGAAGATGGAGTTCAGATGTTTTAAAAATTCGATTGCCTCAAGGTTCTCATTTCCGCCGTAGATATTTGCGACCCACTCCCCGTCCTGCTTGCCATAATCAAGATACAGCATCGAGGCAACCGCATCCATACGGATTCCGTCGGCATGGTACTCTTTTGCCCAGAAAAGCGCATTGGCGATCAGGAAGTTCTTTACTTCCGGTCTGCCGTAATTGTAAATCAGTGTGCCCCAGTGTGGGTGGGATCCCTGTCTCGGATCGAAATGCTCATACAGACACGTTCCGTCAAATGCAGAAAGTCCGAAGGTATCGCGCGGGAAGTGTGCCGGTACCCAGTCGAGAATAACACCAATGTCATTCTGATGCATCGTATCCATAAAATAGCGGAAATCATCCGGCGTTCCGTATCGTGCTGTCGGTGCGTAATAGCCCGTTACCTGATAACCCCAGGATTCATCGAGCGGATGCTCCATCACCGGCATCAGCTCAACATGGGTGTAGCCGAGCTCTTTGACGTAGGAAGCCAGCATCGGAGCGATCTCACGGTAGTTATAAAATTCACGGCCATCGTCCGGTTTTTTCCAGGAGCCAAGATGCACTTCATAAACAGAAATCGGCGCTTTGTCGCCCTGTGTGACACCACGCTTCTTCATCCAGTTCTCATCCTGCCAGGCATATTTTCCAAGATCAACCACAACACTCGCATTGTTCGGACGCAGCTGTGCTGCATTCGCGTATGGATCCGATTTCAGATACGTCAGACCGCCCTTTGCCTTAATTTCATATTTATAGATGTCGCCCGCGCGAACACCGGGGATAAAGAGCTCGTAGATTCCGGACTCCAGAAGATTCATCTGATATGCTCTTCCGTCCCAGTTATTGAAATTTCCGACAACACTGACACGGATCGCATTCGGTGCCCAGACAGCGAAGTAAACACCGCTGATACCATCGATCTTTACCGGGTGTGCACCCAGCTTCTCATAGATGGAATAACAGATGCCGTTTTCAAACTGTTTCTGTTCCTGCTCGGTGAACTGCATCGGATAGGCGTACGGATCGTAATGCTCCATCTGGTTTCCGTCGCCGTCCCAGTAGATCAGCGTATAGGACGGAATTTTCTTTCCTGGAAGCAGCACAGCGAAAAATCCCGCCTCATCCTCGCAAACCATCTCGGTCTGTTTTCCGTCGCGGATCGTATGTACGGCTGCACGGGTTGCGCCCGGGAAAAACGCCTGAATCAAAATACCATCCTCCGTTACGCGCGGTCCCAAGATGTCTCTTGGATGATTTTCCTCGGAATAGACCACGGCTTCTATTTCCGCCCAATCCATATAATCGTATAATTTTTCTTCCATTTTCAAAATTATAACCCCTCCTTTTTTATTTTACGTGCTCTCGCTGCTGCTTCCCCCATACAAAATCGCATAAAAAAGCACTCATTCATGCCAGAGCGTGTTTGAAAAAAGCTTTTCGTGAGCTGCGAGTCCCATTTTCAGCCCAAACGGTCTGCAGCAACCGGATAAGGTCAAAACAGATCGCGAAGTGGGGCTTGCAGATTGTGGAAATGATTTTTCAAATTCTGTTTTTATTCTACCATCCTAACTGCGATTGTACAATGCAAATCTGGTTTGTTTTTTATTCATTTCCTACGATTACGGCAAGATCTTCATCTGTCGTCTGCATCTCATCGTCCTCAAACCAGATGCTGTAAATGTTCTGTGAAGTCAGTGTTTCCAGGGACTCCCTGGAAAGCGATTCGGCCTGATAATCAGAAAATGCTGCAAGCAGCGTATTGGCACAGCCATATTCACCGGAATAGACGATCAGTTCGGATGCTGCTGTGTGGTCTTTTCCGTCTGCCGCGCTAAGATACGGCGTGCACATCGTTTTGTCCTGATACTGATAATAGCGGTACGCATCCGGGCTGCCCGCCTGGTAAGCGTGGAAAAACACGATGCTTTTCGGTCCTTCATACGTCATTGTTCCGTATGACTGGATTTCGTTCCCGGAAAGATGATACAGCGGATACCGGTACTCTTTTTCTCCCGTTTCATCGAGACAGCGCACGAAACCGTCCTTACTGGAAATAATGCCGAGCTGATAGCCCTCGCCGCGAATCGTATCCGCCAGATAATCAATCAAAAAAGCATTTTTCATCCAGAAAAAGTCGAGATATGCGGTATAGCCCATCTCTGCGGCATACGCCTGATACGCGTCTGACACATGCAGACAGACCTGGTTTTCCCCTGACAGCTCCAGTGAAATATCATCCGGGTTCTGTGTAAAGGCAGCAACTGCTGCCGTTTCTTCTGATGCCGCATCGTTCCGGTTCGGATCAAACTGCGCTGCAGCCGCATCATCATTGCTGGCGCAGAGATTTTCCAGGGACGCATACAGCGGTCCCAGATAAATTTCCCGGCAATTGGCATCGGATACTTTTTTCAGTGCATCGTATAAAACCGGATCTACCGTCAGCACTTCATTTGGATGTTGGTTGATATCATACAGGTTTGTCACATCCTCAAAGCTCTCATCTATATTGAAAAGCCGGTAGCCTTTCACCGCCGCATCTGTGTAAAGCAGCGAAAGTGCCTTTGCCTCCCCGCCTGCGGAAACCCCGCTTGCGCCAACGTTATATTTCAAGGTAAAATCCTCACCGCAGTTCAAATCCGCGCCTGCCTTTACACTGATCTCACGCCAGCCGGAATCTCCGTGCAGAAAGTTCATAAAACCATACACCAGAAAACCGGATCCAATCGCCAGAAGCAGTACTACAAGCAGGATGCGCCGTCCGACATTTTTTTCGGAAAGCCAGACCTTCTGTACCGGCTTTGGCAGCCGTCTGTTCGGATCTTTTACTGTTCTTCCCATTCTGTTGCTCCTCTTTCCTTTTATTTTCTTTTTTGCTGTGATTTATTGTCCCAAAAAACACATCTCCCGTCAAGTAAAATCGGAACGGAATTCTTCTCACGCTTCTCTTTTGTGAACCGGCATAAGAAAGCGTTCTGCCCGGAAGGCTTTTTGATTTGCAGGAAAGTTCAACGAAGCTTCCTGTAAACTATGAGAAACACGCTCCGCGAGTTTCTCAAGTTATCGCGGCAGTCGCCAAGGTCTCGTGCAAGCACGGACTTTGGCTCGTTGCTCGCGTAAATCAAAAAAAGCGGCACCGGAACCTTTTTTCTGGTTCCGGGCCACTTTTTCTTTCCTGTCCACTATAGGGCAACTAAAATCAATGCAATGATAAAGATCAGGAGAATCACGGCCAGTACGGCGAATCCGTACAGCGCGCCCTGCTTACATGCTTTATAGTTGTGATAGTACTGTTTCTTTTTGTATACCATTGCTGCGATAATACCGATGATCGGGAAGAAGAACGACAGCACTTTGTACCAGATGCTTCCGGTATCGTGAAGCGGAGTTTTCAGGAACTCATCTTCTGCCTTGGAGAAATGAACCTCGTGGTCCTCCTCTTTTACTTCCTCACCCGGCTTGCGGATGGTGATCGGCTGCAGCGGCTCTCCCTTTTCACGGAGTGCCTTGTACTCTTCGATCTCTTTCTTGTTTCCGTATACAAAGTGGTTGTGTCCGATATCCACGAACTCCGGTTTGTCCACGGAATAATCGTGAATGGACGGATCGTAGGTGTACAGCACTTTGTTCTTCTCAAGCTGCGGATCCGGAATCGGAATCGCAGAAATCAGAGAATGCGTGTATGGGTGCAGCGGGAAGTTAAACAGCTCCTCTGCATCCGCAACCTCTACGATATTTCCTTTGTAGATAACACCGATACGGTCGGAAATGAACCGTACGATGGAAAGGTCATGGGCGATAAACAGATAAGTAACCTGTTTTTCTCTCTGGAATTTCTTCAGCAGATTGAGGACCTGGGCACGAATCGATACGTCCAGTGCGGAGATCGGCTCATCGGCTACAACAAGCTCCGGCTCCATAACCATGGCACGGGCCAAACCAATACGCTGGCGCTGTCCACCGGAGAACTCATGTGGGTAACGGGTCAGGTGCTCCGGCAGAAGACCAACTTCGTTGATCATGTTCTCTACCTTTTTCACACGGTCTGCCTCGTTCTCGTACAGATGGAAGTTGTAAAGACCCTCGGATACGATGTAATCGACCGTCGCACGCTCATTTAACGATGCGGCAGGATCCTGGAATACCATCTGAATGTTTCGGATAACCTCCCGGTCCAGGGAATGCGGAATCTTGCCGGAAATTTTAACACCCTTGTACAGGATCTCTCCTGCGGAACACGGGTTGACACGAATGACCGCACGGCCGATCGTGGTCTTTCCGGAACCGGACTCGCCTACGAGGGAGAAGGTTTCTCCCTTATAGATGTCAAAAGAAGCATTTTTTACCGCTTTGACTGCGTCATCGCCCTTGCCGAAAGTGATATCTACATTTTTTACCTGCAGTAAGATTTCTCTTCCATTTTCGTCAATCGGACCATGCTCCGGCAGATGCGAAACAGTGGTCTTGCTTTCCTGCTTTGTAGACACTTTCAAACTCTCCTATAAGTTATATGCTTTTAACAGTTTTTCGTGAATATTCTGAATAGCTTCCGGTTTTTCTGTCTTCGGCGCTCTCGGATCCAGCAGCCATGTCTTGGCATAGTGGGTATCCGTTACCTTGAACATCGGCGGCTCCTCCAGAGTATCAATCTTCAGACAGTACTGGTTACGCGGTGCAAACGGGTCTCCGATAATCTTATTGTACAGAGACGGCGGCGTACCGGTAATGGAAAACAGCTTTGTATTCCGCTCCGCAAGCTGCGGCAGGGAAGAAAGCAGCGCCCAGGTGTACGGATGGCGCGGATCGTAGAACAGCTCTTCTACGTTCGCAAACTCGATGATCTGTCCTGCGTACAGAACGGCAACACGGTCTGCGATATTCGCTACGACACCAAGGTCGTGGGTAATAAACACGATGGTGTAGTTGTACTCTTTCTGAAGATCCTTGATCAGCTTCAGGATCTGTGCCTGAATCGTAACGTCCAGCGCAGTTGTCGGCTCATCGCAGATCAGAATCTTCGGACGGCAGGAAAGTGCAATCGCAATAACGATACGCTGTCTCATACCGCCGGAATACTGGAACGGATAATCATCGAAACGCTGCTCTGCGTTCGGAATACCAACCTTTTCCATCAGCTCAAGCGCCTGTGCTCTCGCTTCCACCTCGCTAACATTCTGATGCTTCATGATAACAGAAGTGATCTGTTTTCCGATTGTGATAATCGGGTTCAGGGAAGTCATCGGATCCTGGAATACGGTTGCAATTTTCTTGCCGCGGATCTGGCCCCAGTCATTCGGATCCTGGATTTTTGCCAGGTTAATGATACAGGTTCCATGAAGCTGCTCCGGCGTTTCATCCAGATAGCGTACACGGAAAGTTGCCTGGTCGAAAACGCTGTTCCGTTTCTGCTCATCGTTCAGATCCACACCGCGCTCCATTGCAGCTTTGAATGCCTCGTGCAGCTTTTTAATCATGCGGACTTTTTTGCGCAGTTTGTAACGTCCGACGGAAAGATAAATCTCTTTGGCAAGAATCTCGTTTCTCTTTCTCGTCTCGTCCGTAATTTCTTTTGCTGTCAGACCGGCGTACTCTTTTTTGTACTCTGCCATTTTTGCCTCATACGCCTGATTGTAGGCCGTATCGTTCATGGCAGCCTGTTTGTGTGCCTTGATTTTTTCCTCTTTTGCTTTCTGCAGAGCCTTGATCTCTCCATCCAGTCGGGAAATCTCGGCAGATGTCTCTTTGATTTTCGCTTTTTCTTTGGAAGTATCGAGTGTCTGCTTATAGTTGAAAAGTTCGGTTCTCTTTATTACAAGTTCCTTGATTTCAGCATCTGCTTTCTCACGCTCTTCCTCGCTCAGCGTCATTTTTTCTTCTTTTTCCTGCTCCAGCGCCTTCATTTTCAGGAATACTTCTGAACCATATTCCAGTTTGGAATACTCATTCAGTTTTTCCCAGGTGGATGCGATGGTCTTTTTGGCATAAGAGTTCAGCGGCACAACGGTATCGCTCAGCTCGGCATCGTTAAAAATGATATCTCCCTGATCGATGAAACCGTTGCTGTCCAGCATACCCGCAAACGCTTTCGTGAATACGGATTTACCGGCACCGGATTCTCCTACGATAGCAATGGACTCATTCTCGTAAATATCCAGCGTTACGCCCCGGATTGCCGTCAGGATACGGCCGCGGACACGGAATTTTACCTGTAAGTCCTTAATCGATAATAATACTTTTTTATCTTCCATGCGGCTTTCCTTCCTACATATGTGTTCTCGGGTCGGACGCATCTCCAAGGTTCTGTCCAACTACATATAATACTACGGTGATAATTGAAGCGACAACAACCGGACTCCAGAATTCGAATCCCCATCCCGGTGTCAGCATGGCACCCTCAGCCTCATAGATCAGTCTTCCCAGAGACATGTCAGAAAGTCCCATACCGATGTAAGCCAGGAACACCTCGTAAGAGATGTAGGACGGAATCTCAGTTGCCGCCAGAGTAACAATGACAGATGTCATAAACGGGAGAATATTCTTCATCGCAATGCGGAAAATCGAAGTTCCAAGACATTTTGATGCCAGATTATACTCTCTGTCACGGATGATAACGACCTGCGTACGGATAAAGTACGCGATGGCAAGCCATCCGGTAACGGTCAGTGCAAATACCATGGTCCAGAAGCTCGGAGAAAAGATAAGCACCAGGACGGAGATCAGAAGTACATACGGAATATTTCCGATGATGTTGTAAACCTCCATCATGAAGACATCAACCTTCTTCGAAAATCCCCAGACAGATCCGACAATCACACCAATCGAAAGGTTGATGAGCGCACAGATAAACGCCAGGGAAACTGAAATTCTGGAACCAAACCAGACAGCATCAAAGGTCGACTGTCCGGAAGCACCGGATCCTAAAATCCAGTGAATATTGAATCCAAGCTGCTGCAATGCTTTGCTTGGAGACAGATGTTTTGTCGCGCCGTTCATCAGATTGGCGAAACGGTCGTACTCCACAAAGAGCGGATACACATACGTCATCAGCAGAATCACACCCAGGAGGCAAAGTACGGCAATATTGATTTTTTTCTTAAAAAATACGCGGAACACGGAATGCCAGTAGGAATATCTCGGAGCCGTAATTTTCTCAGACTCCAGAGAGCTGTTATCTACAGGAGAAAACAGTTCTTCCTCAGACAGACCGAATTTATCTAAATCATAATTCATAAGTCCCTACCTGTCTTTCGTTGAGAATGAGATTCGCGGATCCACCATGGACATCAAAACGTCGCCCAGGATGATGGAAATCACGGAGAGCACTGCGTAGAACAGTGTAACACCTACGATAACACCATTATCATATTTGCTGATTGCTTCGGTCAGCAGATTACCGGCACCAGGTACTACGTACACACGCTCGGTGATGATGGCTCCGGTCAGTGCGAACAGTACGCTCGCCGGAACACCCTGCACGATCGGAATCGCTGCGTTCTTCAAAATGTGTTTCGTAAAGATTTCTCCCTCTGTCAGTCCACCGGATCTTGCGAATTTTACGTAATCGGAGTTCATCTGGTCGATCATGTATCGACGCAGCCATTTCATCAGGTTTGCCACCTGCGGCAGTGCCAGAGAAACGATCGGCAGAATATACATCAGCTTGCTCTTCGAATCCATGTCAAAGGTGGTTGGCAGACCCATTTTTCCTCCGATTGCCTTAAACAGGAAGATATAGGCCAGTGAAGGTACTGCTATAATGAATACAATATAGATGGTTCCAAGCTGGTCAACCAGTTTGTCTTTCTTTCTCGCCATCAGAATGCCAAGCGGCACTGCGATGAGATAGGAAAGAATCACGGCAATGATACCGATCACAAAGGAATAGCCGATTTTTGATTTACCACTCTTAACTGTATCCACGTTGGTATAGTCATCTGTGAACCGATCGGAATGAACAGCGCTTGCATCCTGAGATTCGCTCATATACGTTGCGCTGTGCAGATCGTCTGCACTGTATTCCACCAGACCGCTTGGGTAGGTAATCTCCGATTTTACGTAGGATCCCTGCGCGCGGGTCATGGTCAGTGCTACATCCACACCCTCATTTACGGAATAGGACTTTCCTAAATTTATGGTGATTATATTCTGATGGAAATATGGGAATTTTGAGTCAAAGTACATCAGGTACTTGTGTGTTGTGCCATTTCCCATGATGGCCGGTGAAAATTTCTTTCCCCCATATACCGGATCGTGTAAGGTAAATGTAATCCCCCTCTTACCTTCTACCTTTGCAGCATCATGAATGCTGTCGATGTCAATCAAACCGGAAAAATATTTTCCGAGACGCGTTGCAAGCGGAATATCCCTGTATGCAAACAGCTGCTGCTGTCCGCCGTTGGCATATTTTTTCTTACCCATCATGATCGCATCGTATCTTCTTACGGTGTAACCTTTTGCTTTATAATAAGCTGTAAATTCCTTTACATATTCAGATACCAGTTCTGAATCCTGGTCTTTCGTTCTTCCGAATGCTACTGCTTTGGATCTCGTATCCTCGTCAATTTCGCCTTTTGCTTTGAGAGCGTTCAAATAATCTGCATAGGTTACATAATCAAGATATCCGTATGTCTCCCACTTCTGATATTTGTACACCTTTTTCTGGTTATTGCTCTGATGGGAATAGGTGGTATCCTGTGCGAAAATCAGATTTCGGTCCATCAGAGAATAGATCATAGTCATAACGCATCCAACGACGATTACTACGGAAACAAGGCCATGCAACAAACGCTTAAAAAGATATTTTGTCATATTCTCTCATTCCTTAACACAATATGACAGGGGAATGGCTTTTTTTGTCCCCATCCCCCTGCCGGTTTATTCATTGGCTTTCAACTATTCTGGTCTTTCCAATTTTACCTTTTCCAAAATTAGAAGATACCGAAACATTTGGTCATGTATCCTTCGTAGTCCGGAAGCATGGTATCCAGATAAGAGCACGGATCACCAAAGTCCGGACCCCATCCGGAGACATCATATACGTCGTAGTTTTGTTCATAACCATAGTTTACATAGTATCCTGCATAGTACCATCCATCCAGGTCTACGGCATCAACCAGATTGATCACAACTTTTCCGCCAAGGGCAGCCTCTACTGATTTCTTGTAGGAGTTTGCTTTGTTGGTGTAAACTTCTACTGCAGACGGATATGGATACTCAATCTGGATCGGGTTGCTCTCATCGATGGTGATACCGTCTTCTGCGAGCTCCTCGATTGCGGTATTCAGTTCTTCTACTGCGTTTTCCGGATTGTACCATCCATCAAAACCATCGCTGGTCTTGTTTTCGGCATCCCATACTTTGATCTTCACGCCGTCGGCGTCGATCTGTTTCTGTACGATTTCACCATAGTAGGTGCCTGCCGGGAAGGTTGTGTCGGTTCCGTTGATCTGAATGGTAGTGTCTTTTGACAGGCTTACGAAATATCCCGGGGTAAAGGTATTTCTAAGGGAAGTATACTTCAGATCCTCGCCAACCTGCTGTGCATTGTAAGCGCCACGATCTGCTGCAAAGCTGATCGCTCTTCTGAAGTGAACGTTCTGCAGTGCTTTGTTTGTTCTCTGGATTTCTTCGTCAGACTTTGTACTCTTTGCTGTTGTTCCGTCGTTGGCATTTGCAGTCGCAGTACGGTTGATATTGTAGAATCCCATGAAGGAAGTAGCGTCGGTATCTGAAACTACTGCGTACTGGTCGTACAGACCTTCGGATTTTGCTGTCTCCATAGTGGAGGTGTTCAGGTTTACATAGTCAACGGTACCTGCTTTTGCATCTGTGTACATTTTGGTAACATCAGACTGGTCATTGAACAGCCAGGTCAGGGTTTTAATGTTTACGTTGTCTTTGTTCCAGTAAGAATCGCTCAGTTTAAATACGATGGTATTTTTCGCTGTAGCGTTGGTTACCAGGTACGGTCCGCAGTATGCGATCGAGTTGGAATCTTTTCCGTACTGATAATCTGCTGCGGAGGAATCGTACTCAGCACCAAATTTACCGCCCTGGGACTGATAGTAGCTTCTGCTCATCGGCATGAAGATGGTGTAGCCAAGCATGGTCATGAAGTAGCTGCATGGCTCTTCCAGTGTGTACTCTACGGTATAGTCATCAACAGCTTTTACACCAACCTCGTCGAAATCGGTAACTTCACCGCTGATGTACTGGGATACGTTTTTGATCACGCCCTGTACCAGGTATTCCAGACCGCCCTGTGCATCACACATGTGCTGCATTCCAGCCACGAAGTCATCTGCTTTTACAGTATCCACTTCACGTCCCTGGGAATCGGTCCATTTTACATCTTTACGAAGGTGGAAGGTATAGGTCAGTCCGTCATCGGATACTTCATAGGATTCTGCCAGTGCCGGCTGCAGAGTTCCCTCTACATCGTACTCCATCAGTCCGTCATAGGTATTGATGATCGCATCGGTATCTGCCGCACGGGAAGTTGCAAGTCCGTCCCATGTTACCGGATCACTCGCATACGGCATGGAGAAGCTGTCTTTTAAGGTGTAACCTTTTCCTGCCAGATATTCTTTTACCCAGCTCTCATAGGTTCCTGTTCCTTTGAGCTCATCCCATTTTGCTCTCATCTCGTTGTAATCTTCTGCTTTGATAAAGTCAGTTGTTACAACATACTGATGATAACGGTCTTTATCGCTTCCCCAAAGGGTATAGTCCTTGGTGCGCGGAGCCATTCTGTACATCGCGTACGTACCACCTCTTGAGGTGAGCGGGTACATCATGGCGGACTCCATCAGTTTTCCCTCGGCAACTGCCATCAGGGCATATCTCTCATCCACCGTTTCTGCTTCCTTTGCAGTAGCAAGTGCATCGTTGAAATCGCCCAGTGCCTCGTTATAGAGCTCTGTGCTGGTCTCGTCGTATCCTTCCGGCATTTCGGACTCCTCTGCCTCGGCTTCGCTCTCACTGCTTGCAGATGCGCTTGCATCGCTTTCGGAAGATGCGCTGCTGCTTACGCTTACACTCTCATCCGCCGGATCAGAACTTCCGCTGCCGGAATTTCCACAGGCAACCAGGCTTGCAGTCATACTCATAACAAGTAATGCGCTTACAATTTTTCTTTTCATAATTTCTTCCTAACTCCTTTCATGGATTCGCGTTGTTTTTGCATCATCCGGACATTTGCCGGAACGGCTTCGCCATTCCACCGTTTTTCATTTTGGCACTTTACCACATCAAAACGAATAGTACAAAAAGGAGATGCGTCCAACAAGATTTGTTTTCTTCATCCCTCATGCCCGTACATTTGTCCGTTTGTCCAAAAACAACTGGGTTCATTATAACCAGAACTCTCTCTGTTTGTCAATATCCGATGCAGGAGAAAAGTGTATAAACTGCATTTAAAGTAATCAAAATCCTCTATTTTCCTCTTTTTGGGTATTGTTCTGATGCCGTTTTTCTATTTTCCTGTATTCTTCGGTTTTAGAATAAAAAAAGATTACACAAATAATTGTTTCTTTCCATTTGCGTTCTGCAGCACTGTCTTTTTGTATTTGTTTCAGATTTTGCTCCGGGAAAGAATCCTGCCGGACGCAAAAACAGACTTCTGAAAATCACATTTCTTCTTATTTAAGAGCGTCATACTGTTTTTTACTTTCGTTTTTTACTTTCGTTTCCTTCTTTTACAAAGCAAAGCCTTCCATGAAGACCGCTCACACCGAAATCACTTTCTTGTTACTGTTCACTCCGTTCTCAGTAACACGCTTCGCGATGCACAGAATTTATGCTAACCGCATAAATTCGCGCTGTATGTCTCGGGATTTTGGCATATTCATGCCAAAACGCCTCGCGGGATAGTAGCGTGTGAACAGTAACACTTTCTTACTTTTTGTCTTCGACAGTCTCCGGACTATTGACAGCAAAAAAAAATCCTGCTAATATTAATTTTAATAAGGAACCAGTGCAGTACACGGAAAACAGGCACCGCACGCGGCGTCTCTGATATCCTTGTCGGATACAGCAGACGCTTTTTTGCTTTCTTGTGTATCATCACTTCTGCATCCGTATCCGCACGAAAAGAAAAAAGGAGACTTCTTTTATGTATCTTTATAATTCTGCAACCCATAAAAAAGCTGAATTCCTGACACACACACCGGGCCGTGTAGAAATGTACACCTGCGGACCTACCGTTTATCATTTTGCGCACATCGGAAACCTGCGCAGTTATATTATGGAGGATGTCCTGGAAAAGGCACTCCGCTATGAAGGCTACGACGTCAACCGTGTCATGAACATCACCGATGTCGGCCATTTAAGCTCCGATGCGGACACCGGCGAGGACAAGATGGTCAAAGGTGCAAAGCGCGAGCACAAAACAGTCATGGAAATCGCACAGTATTACACCGATGCATTCTTTGCGGATTGCAAAAAGCTGAATATCAAGCGCCCGGATGTCGTACAGCCGGCAACGGGATGCATTGACGAATATATCAAAATCATCGAAAAGCTGATGGACACCGGCTACGCTTACTTTGCCGGCGGAAATGTTTACTTTGACACCAGCCGCCTCGACCACTACTACGTATTCAACGACCACGACGAGGATGACCTCGCGGTCGGTGTGCGTGAGGGCGTAGAGGAAGATACAAACAAACGCAACAAAAATGATTTCGTTCTCTGGTTTACGAAATCCAAATTTGAGAACCAGGCCTTGAAATGGGATTCCCCGTGGGGCGTCGGTTATCCGGGATGGCACATCGAGTGCTCCGGTATCTCCATGAAATACAATGGCGAATACCTTGACCTGCACTGCGGCGGCGTAGACAATGCATTCCCGCACCACACGAACGAGATCGCACAGTCCGAAAGCTATCTTGGCCACGCCTGGTGCCCGCAGTGGTTCCATGTACATCACCTGAATACATCGACTGGAAAGATGTCGAAATCGAAAGGTGAGTTTTTAACCGTTTCTCTTCTTGAGGAAAAAGGTTATGATCCTCTCGTCTACCGTTTCTTCTGCCTCCAGTCTCATTACCGTAAGGCGCTTGTCTTCACCTGGGAAAACCTGGACAACGCCAAAATTGCCTACGACAAGCTGATCGCCCGCATCGCCGCTTTAGACCCGAAAGACGGACCGGCCGAGGAAGCTTCTATGACTGCTTTAAAAGAAAAATTCCAGAAAGCGCTCGATGCCGACCTCAACACCTCGCTTGCCATCACAACGCTGTACGATGTGTTAAAAGCAGACATGCATGATGCTGCAAAGCTGGCGCTCCTCGACAGTTTCGATCAGGTACTCGGTCTTTCCCTTCTCGCTCATGCAGATGCGAAGAGAAAAGAGGCTGCAAAGACAACTTCTGCTTCCACCGCGTCCGGCTATCAGATTACCGGCGAAGGAGATCCGGAAATTGATGCTCTTGTTCTGAAACGATATGAGGCCAAGAAAGCCAAAAACTTTGCAGAAGCAGATAAAATCCGCGATGACCTGAAAGCCCAGGGCATTGAAGTTTCTGATGTACGCGGCGGAGCCGTCTGGAAACGGATCTGATCTGCACGAAAGAGGAACTCTGATTTTCTTCTTCATTTCCTACGAAGGAAACAGGGAATTTCATGTGCTGAAAGCAACAACCGACCAGTATATTACCTGTGAAAACGCGGCTGCACTTTCTATTAAACTTCTTCCAAAGAGAACTGCTCTGATGCGGCAGTTCTCTTTTTTATGCTTTTTCACCTGCTGCTTGCGGCTTCCTTCGGATGCATGGCATCGAAAAAAAGACGGCATCCATTTTCCGGATACCGCCTTTTTTGTTTCTTTCGGATGGCTGTTTCTTTATTTAATAATACGAACCCTTAATACGCCGTCTACTGCTTCCAGCGCTTTTACGATCTCTTCTGTTGCTTCGCTTTCCAGATCCATCATTGTGTAAGCGTAATCGCCTTTACCTTTGTTTGTCATGTCGCTGATGTTGACACCGGCGTTACCCATAACGGTGGTAAATGCACCCAGCATACCAGGAATATTCTTATGGCAGATGGTCACACGGCCTGCTCCTGTGCATACACCCATATCACAGTTCGGGAAGTTGACGGAGTTTTTGATGTTTCCGTTCTCCAGGAAATCACGGATTTCTTTAACCGCCATGACAGCACAGTTATCTTCGGATTCTTTGGTCGATGCTCCAAGATGCGGAGTAACGATGGTTCCCTCTGCGCCGACTACCTTCGGGTTTGCAAAGTCAGTCACATATTTTTTCATTTTTCCGGCCTTTAATGCTTCCAGAACAGCATCCTCATCAACCAGGAGGTCTCTTGCATAGTTCAGAAGAACCACGCCGTCTTTCATCTCATCGATCGCTGCCTTGTTAATCATACCTTTTGTGCTGTCCATCAGCGGAACATGGATGGTGATATAATCGCAGGTACGGTAGATATCTTCTACATTCTGGATGTGATGGATGTCACGGGACAGATTCCATGCCGCATCGACAGAAATGTACGGATCGTATCCGTATACTTCCATGCCAAGATGGGTTGCTGCATTTGCTACAAGCTGACCGATCGCGCCAAGTCCGATGATACCGAGCTTCTTTCCGCTGATCTCACAGCCGGCAAATTTCTTTTTCTGTTTTTCTGCTGTCTTTGCAATGTCGCCGTCTTCTTTGTCGCTCTTCACCCACTCAATACCGCCTGCGATATCGCGGGATGCAAGCAGCATGCCGGCAAGCACCAGCTCTTTGACGCCATTTGCATTGGCTCCCGGTGTGTTGAATACAACGATACCCTGCTCTGCGCAGTCGGCAAGCGGAATGTTGTTGACACCGGCTCCTGCTCTTGCTACGGCAAGAAGACTTTTCGGCAGCTCCATACCGTGCATGGCTGCACTTCTGACGAGAACCGCATCGGCTCCCTCCAGGCTTTCACTCTGCTGATAGTTTTCATTAAAATTTACAAGGCCTACGCCTGCAATCGGATTTAAGCAATGATACTGAAACATTAGAGATTTTCCTCCTCGAACTTTTTCATGAAGGCTACGAGTGCTTCTACACCTTCTTTCGGCATTGCATTGTAGATACTTGCACGCATACCGCCGACGGTACGGTGACCTTTCAGGTTCTCAAGTCCGGCTTCTTTGGACTCTTTGACGAATTTGGCATCCAGATCTGCATTTCCGGTGATAAACGGAACGTTCATTAGAGAACGGTCTTCCGGTACAACGGTTCCTTTGAAGAGCTTGCTCTGATCCAGGAAATCATACAGCAGTTTTGCTTTTTCTTCGTTGCGCTGTTTCATGACTTCCAGTCCGCCCATTTTCTTCAGCCATTTGAACACTTTGCCGCACATGTAGATGCAGTAGCAGTTCGGCGTGTTATACAGAGAGCCTGCGTCTGCATGCGTTTTGAATTTCATCATGGTCGGTGTTCCCGGCAGGACATTGTCGGTAATCAGATCGTCACGGACAATGGAGATGACCATTCCGGCAGGTCCGATGTTTTTCTGGACACCGCCGTAGATGATGCCGTAATCGGAGACATTAACAGGTTCGGAGAGGAAACAGGAGGAGACATCTGCCACCAGGGTTTTGCCCTTGGTATTCGGCAGTTTTTTGTATTTGGTTCCGTAAATGGTGTTGTTTTCACAGATATAAACATAATCGGCATCCGGGCTGATCGGAAGATCGCTGCAGTCCGGGATGTAGGAAAATGTTTTATCCTCAGAGGAGGCAATTTTGTTTGCCTTTCCGTATTTCTGTGCTTCTGCGTATGCTTTCTTTGCCCACTGGCCTGTTACGATGTAATCTGCGACACCGTTTTTCATCAGGTTCATCGGGATCATGGAAAACTGCAGCGATGCACCGCCCTGGAGAAACAGGACTTTGTAATTTGACGGGATTCCCATCAGATCGCGAAGGTCTGCTTCTGCCTCATCGATAATATTCTGGAATACTTTGGAACGGTGGCTCATCTCCATGACGGACATGCCGCATCCGCGGTAATCCAGCATTTCCTCCTGGGCTTCTTTCAACACTTCCTCTGGCAGAACTGCCGGTCCTGCGGAAAAATTATAAACTCTGCTCATTTTTCATCCTCCTGTTTCTCTTGCTACTTTATATTACTGGAAAACCACCGTTCCTATGCCGGTGGTTTTCCTTGTAATCGTTTGTACCTGTATTGCAGTTTTTCTTACAAGTCTGCAATTCATATGGTAATACGGTATTACTTTACCACGTTGAAACTATGATACCTCTTTGTTAGAAATATGTCAATTCTTTTCTTGTTCCTTTTTTGCCAGATCCTCTGCATCGAAGACATCCTCGATCGGTGCTCCGGCCGGAACCATCGGGAATACTTTTTCATCGCAGTCGATCCATACGTCGATCAGTGCCGGTTTTCCGCTCGCAATCGCCTCACGGATGGCAGGTCCCATTTCCTCTTTCTTCGTCACACGGATGCCCTTTACGCCGAGCGCCTCAGCAACCTTGACAAAGTCCGCCTGATCCTGCAGAACAGTGTTGGAATACCGTTTTCCATAGAACAGTGTCTGCCACTGGCGTACCATACCGAGTACATGGTTGTTGACAACGACTTCGATCACCGGAATGTTATGTCTCGAAAGGGTTGCCAGTTCGTTCATATTCATGCGGAAGCAGCCGTCGCCTGCGATGTTGATAACGGTTTTGTCCGGGCGTCCCATTTTGGCACCCATGGCAGCTCCAAGACCGAATCCCATGGTTCCAAGACCGCCGGAGGTTAAAAGGGTTCTCGGGCTCGTATACCGATAATACTGCGCCGCCCACATCTGATGCTGTCCGACATCGGTCGTGATGACAGCCTGGCCGTCGGTTGCCTTATAGATCTCCTCGATCACGAACGGTCCGGTAAGGCCTTCTTCATGCTTTAACGGGAATTTTTCTTTCATTGCCTCGATTTCGGCAATCCACTCGTCATGATGCATCGGCTCCAGCTTCGCATTCAGGCGTTTTAAGACTTCTTTGACGTCTCCGATGATGCTCGACTCGACAACAACATTCTTGTTGATTTCTGCCGCATCTACATCGATCTGAACGATTTTTGCATTGTTTGCAAATTTTGCGGCGTTTCCGGTGACACGATCGGAAAATCTTGCACCGAGCACGATCAGCAGGTCGCACTTCGTCACGCCATAGTTCGATGTTTTTGTTCCGTGCATACCGAGCATGCCGGTGTACAGCTTATCGGTTCCCGGGAAAGCGCCTTTTCCCATCAGGGTATCGCAGACCGGCGCCTGTATATGGTGTGCCAGTTCACGCACTTCCTCGGCCGCACCTGAGATGATGCTGCCGCCGCCCACGAAAATATACGGTTTTTTCGACTCCCGAATCAGAGATACAACGTGATCCAGTCCTTCTTCTGTGATTTTTTCGATAGACGGTGCGATTGCTTCCGGTGTCTTTGGCTCATATTCATACGTTGCCGCCGTGACATCTTTCGTGATATCCACCAGAACCGGGCCCGGTCTTCCGCTCTTTGCAATCGAAAACGCACGGCGCAGCGTGTCTGCGAGAACCGTGATATCTTTTACGATCACGCTGTATTTTGTGATCGGCATCGCAACGCCTGCAATGTCAATCTCCTGAAAGCTGTCTTTTCCAAGCAGTGCCTTTCCTACGTTGCAGGTGATGGCTACCATCGGGGTGGAATCCATGTAGGCAGTTGCAATTCCAGTGACAAGATTTGTCGCACCAGGGCCGCTTGTTGCCATACATACGCCTGTTTTTCCGGTCGCACGCGCATACCCGTCTGCCGCATGGGCAGCACCCTGCTCGTGGGAGGTCAGGATGTGGTGGATTTCCGGATGACGGTAAAGCTCATCATAGATATTCAAAATCGTTCCCCCCGGATAGCCGAACACGGTGTCCACGCCCTGCTCCTTCAGGCACTCAATAACAATCTGTGATCCAGTTAATTCCATGTCTGTATGATTCCTTCCTTATCTTTTGGCTTTGTGTATGAAATCAGCCATCCGATGAAAATGCACGTTCGGACGGCTGATATGATTTTTTTCTATTAGAACTCCAGAATGGCTCCCTTATTTGCGCTGGAAACCATCTTTGCGTAGCGTTTCAGATAGCCTGTGGTTACTTTCGGCTCTCTCGGAGTCCATGCAGCTTTTCTGCGTGCCAGCTCTTCATCCGATACGGCAAGCTCCAGCTTGTGCTCTGGAATATTGATGCGGATCAGGTCGCCTTCCTCAACGAGCGCGATCGGACCGCCTTCTGCTGCCTCAGGGCTGACATGACCGATGGATGCACCGCGGGATGCGCCGGAGAAACGGCCGTCTGTAATCAGAGCTACGGAAGAGCCAAGTCCCATACCTGCAATCGCAGAGGTCGGATTCAGCATCTCACGCATACCAGGGCCTCCCTTTGGTCCCTCATAACGGATGACAACAACGTCGCCTGCCACAATCTTGCCGCCGCGGATTGCCTCGATGGCATCCTCCTCACAGTCGAAGACTCTGGCCGGTCCTTCGTGAACCTGCATCTCCGGTACAACGGCAGAACGTTTGACGACTGCGGTATCCGGTGCCAGGTTTCCTTTCAGGACAGCAATACCGCCGGTCTTGCTGTATGGATTTTCTACCGGACGGATGATCTCCGGGTTTTTGTTGACACAGCCTTTGATATTCTCGCCAACGGTCTTTCCGGTTGCGGTCATGCACTCGGTGTGCAGAAGTCCCAGTTTATTCAGCTCGTTCATAACGGCATAAACACCGCCGGCCTCGTTCAGCTCCTCAATGTAGTGGTATCCTGCCGGAGCCAGATGGCAGAGGTTCGGGGTCTTCTCACTGATGGCATTTGCCATCTCCGGATTCAGCTCTACGCCTGCCTCATGCGCGATGGCCGGCAGATGCAGCATACTGTTGGTGGAACATCCAAGTGCCATATCGACGGTCAACGCATTTAAGAATGCTTCTTTTGTCATAATGTCTCTTGGACGGATATTCTGTTTTAACAGCTCCATAACCTGCATACCGGCTCTCTTGGCCAGGCGCAGACGCTCGGAATATACGGCCGGAATCGTTCCGTTTCCTTTCAAGCCCATGCCGAGAACCTCGGTCAGACAGTTCATGCTGTTTGCCGTGTACATACCGGAGCAGGAACCGCAGGTCGGGCATGCATTGCACTCAAAATCATAAACATCTTCCTCTGTCATAGTTCCGGCTGCGTAGGATCCAACCGCCTCGAACATGCTGGAAAGACTTCTCTTCTCACCTTTTACATGGCCGGCAAGCATCGGACCGCCGCTGACAAATACGGTCGGAACATTGACTCTTGCTGCTGCCATCAAAAGGCCAGGTACGTTCTTATCACAGTTCGGGATACATACCAGTGCATCAAACTGGTGAGCCATTGCCATACACTCGGTGGAATCGGCGATCAGGTCACGGGTAACGAGGGAATATTTCATTCCGATGTGGCCCATGGCAATACCGTCACAGACTGCAATGGCCGGGAACACGATCGGTGTTCCGCCTGCCATGGCAACGCCCATTTTTACAGCTTCTGTAATTTTATCCAGGTTCATATGACCCGGTACGATCTCATTGTAGGAGCTTACAATTCCTACGAGCGGTTTTTTCATTTCTTCTTCGGTCAGACCCAGCGCACGCATCAGAGAACGCTGTGGCGCCTGTGCGATTCCTTTTTTTACAGCATCACTTCTCATGATTTTTTCCTCTTTTCTTATCTTACAGTTTTATGCCAGTGCTTTTACCAGCAGATCTCCCATTTCGGATGTAGATACCTGGGTACATCCCTCAGACATAATGTCTACGGTGCGGTATCCGTCTTTTAAAATTTTCTGTACAGCATTTTCGACTGCCTCTGCCTCCTGATCGAGATCCAGGGAATAGCGGAGCATCATGGCTGCGGACAGAACCGTTGCAATCGGGTTTGCGATGTTCTTTCCTGCGATGTCCGGTGCAGAGCCGTGGCTTGGCTCGTACAGACCAAATTTTGTCTCGTTCAGGCTGGCGGAAGAAAGCATTCCGATCGAGCCTGCTACCATACTTGCCTCATCGGAAAGAATATCTCCGAACATGTTCTCGGTCAGAACGACGTCAAACTGGCACGGATTGTGGACGATCTGCATCGCACAGTTGTCGACCAGCATATGCTCTAAGGTAACTTCCGGGTAATCTTTTGCAACATCCTCTACCACGGATCTCCACAGACGGGAGGAATCGAGAACGTTTGCTTTATCTACACTCGTTACTTTTTTCTTTCTCTTCATGGCGATGTCGAATGCACGGATTGCAATGCGGCGGATTTCGGTCTCGCTGTAGGTCAGCGTATCGGTTGCTTTCCGGATGCCGTTTTCTTCTACAGTGCTGCGCTCTCCAAAGTACAGGCCGCCGGTCAGCTCACGCATAATCAGCATGTCGAAGCCCTCGCCGATGATCTCTTCTTTTAACGGGCAGGCATCTTTCAATTCCTGATACAGGTAAGCCGGACGCAGGTTTGCAAACAGACCTAACGATTTCCGGATTTTTAAGAGTCCTGCCTCCGGGCGCTTGTCCGGGCTTAATTTGTACCATGGGGATGTTTTTGCATCTCCTCCGATGGAGCCCATCAGGACAGCGTCGCATTTCTTTGCTTCTTCTATGGTTTCATCTGTCAGCGGCACGCCGTGCACATCAATGGAGGCTCCGCCCAGCAGAAGGTTGGTATATTCAAACTTATGTCCATATTTCTCGCAGACAGCGTCCAGAACTTTTTTTGCTTCCTTTACAATTTCCGGTCCGATTCCGTCACCGTGAATTAATCCAATACGGTATTCCATATCTTTCTCCCTCTTTTCTTCCGGCTGAAAAACCGTTCTATTTTCTCTGCGTCTATAGCATTTCTAAATTATACGCCATTTTTCCGGTAATTTCAACACGAAATTTCTTTGTATCGGACGAAACGCAATAATCTTTTTGCTTTTTTGCCATTTAAAAGAAAAATACGCGGCATTTTTCGCCGTGTTCCGCCGAAGAAGTTTCGGGGCAGAAAAAACGCAGGCATTCGTTTTTTTGAATACCTGCGTTTTTCTTGGCTTTTCGCCGTGTAAAATTATTTTTTCTTTTCTGTTTTTTCTTCAACGACTGCTGTCTCCGGTTTTTCAACCTCTGTAATGGCTGTTTTACGCATCGGGATACGGCAGTTTTTGTTGTTTCCGAACTCTACGATGACATCGTCGTCTGTGATATCGATGACTACGCCGTAGAAACCGCTTGTCGTGATGACCGCATCGCCGACTGCGAGGTCATTCAGCATTGCCTGCAGTTTTTTCTGCTCTTTCTTCTGCGGGCGGATCATTAAGAAATACATCATACCGAACATGATGACCAGCCACATAATTAACATACCAGTGCTCATCACACCGCTGTTTGCTGCTGTTGTTGTTGCTAAAAACATTTTCTTTCCTCCTGTTATTCGAGAGTACATCCCGTTCTTTAGACACACCTATCATAATACACAATCCGGAACCGATGGGCAAGTCTTTTTCGGATATTTTCCAAAGATTTCATACTTTCCCGATTACTTTTTGTCGTATTCCTCAAATCCTGCGAGTTTTGCCCGTTTGTAGGAAGCAAAATTGCCCTCGTCCAGCGCGGTCCGGATTTCTGTCATCATATTGTTGTAGAAATACAGGTTGTGCAGAACACAGAGCCGCATGCCGAGCATCTCTTTTGCTTTCAGCAGATGACGGATGTAGGCTCTGCTGTAGTGACGGCACGCCGGGCACTGGCAGCCTTCCTCGATCGGACGCGGATCCAATTCGTATTTCTGGTTGAACAAATTCATTTTTCCATGATTTGTATAAACGTGACCGTGACGTCCGTTCCGGCTCGGATATACACAGTCGAAGAAATCAACGCCGCGCTCTACACCCTCGAGAATATTGGCCGGTGTTCCGACACCCATCAGATATGTCGGTTTTTCTTTTGGCAGATGCGGAACCACTTCATCGAGAATATGATACATCTCCTCGTGTGTCTCTCCTACCGCAAGACCGCCGACGGCATATCCGTCAAGATCCATCTCGGAAATCCGTTTTGCATGATCGATACGGATATCTTCATAGATTGCTCCCTGATTGATACCAAACAGTAGCTGGTGCTTGTTGATGGTATCCTCTCTCTGGTTCAGTTCCTGCATTTTATCCTTGCATCGCTGCAGCCATCTTGTCGTACGGTCCACGGAATTCTGCACATAACGGCGGTCTGCCACACTCGATGGGCACTCGTCGAAGGCCATCGCAATCGTGGATGCCAGGTTGGACTGAATCTGCATACTCTCCTCAGGTCCCATAAAGATCTTTCTTCCGTCTACGTGGGAGTGGAAATAAACTCCCTCCTCCTTGATTTTCCGAAGGCCTGCAAGAGAGAATACCTGGAATCCGCCGGAGTCGGTCAGGATCGGTTTATCCCAGACCATAAACTTGTGGAGTCCGCCCATCTTCTTTACGACCTCGTCGCCCGGACGCACGTGGAGGTGGTACGTGTTGGAGAGCTCTACCTGCGTGCCGATCTGCTGGAGATCCTCAGTGGAAACGGCTCCCTTGATCGCTGCCGCGGTTCCGACATTCATGAATACCGGCGTCTCGATATTGCCGTGCACGGTTTCCATGTGGGCGCGCTTCGCTCTTCCTTCCATTTTCAGAATTTTATACATAACGCTTTTCATCCTTTCTCATGATCCCTGCCGCCTGTTTTTCATGCAGAGCATACTATTTTTAGTATACAGGCAAAACCCGTTTTTGACAATGCCTGAATTTTCTTTTTTCTGCCTTTTTCCCTCCTGGTTTCTCCATTTTTCACAAGGACTTTATACTTTTTTCATAAGACATCGCCCTTTTTCCAATTGTATTTCCTTATTTTTTGTCGTATAATGTGTTGAGATTGTTTCTTATTATAAAAGGAGTTTGATTCATGACTGATAAAAAATATACTCTCGGAATCGACATCGGTTCCACCACTGTTAAAATTGCGATCCTCGACGAAGAGAACCAGCTTCTCTTTGCCGATTACGAGCGCCATTTTGCAAACATTCAGGAAACCCTTGCCCACCTGCTCGGGGAAGCATACGAAAAGCTGGGCGAACTGACCCTGCAGCCGGTCATCACCGGTTCCGGCGGACTTGCGCTTGCCAACCACCTCGGCATCCCGTTCACGCAGGAAGTTATCGCGGTTTCCACTTCGTTAAAAGCACTCGCTCCGCAGACCGACGTTGCCATCGAGCTCGGCGGTGAGGATGCCAAGATCATCTATTTTGAGGGCGGCAATGTGGAGCAGCGTATGAACGGTATCTGCGCCGGCGGCACCGGTTCTTTCATCGACCAGATGGCTTCTCTTCTGCAGACCGATGCAACCGGACTCAACGAATACGCGAAGCATTACCAGGCGATTTATCCGATCGCAGCACGCTGCGGTGTATTCGCAAAAACCGATATCCAGCCGCTCATCAACGACGGTGCAACAAAAGAGGATCTTTCCGCTTCCATTTTCCAGGCAGTTGTCAACCAGACCATTTCTGGTCTTGCCTGCGGTAAACCGATCCGCGGCCACGTTGCCTTTCTCGGCGGCCCGCTGCACTTCCTCTCGGAATTAAAGACAGCATTCGTCCGTACCTTAAAGCTGGATGACGAGCATACAATCGTACCGGACAACTCCCACCTGTTTGCAGCCATCGGTTCTGCGATGAATGCAGACGGAAAAACCGAGATTTCCCTTCTTGCACTGAAAAAACGGCTCGAAGAGAAAGTTGCTATCGATTTTGAGGTTGCCCGTCTTGAGCCGCTGTTTAAAGATCAGGCCGAGTATGACGAATTTCTGGCGCGCCAGAGTGTCAACAACGTCGTGACCGCCGATCTTTCCACCTACGAAGGAAACTGTTATCTCGGTATTGATGCCGGTTCCACGACGACCAAAGCTGCACTCGTCGGCGAAGACGGTGCTCTTCTCTATTCCTTCTACAGCAACAACCACGGAAATCCGCTCGGCACATCGATCCGCGCGATCCAGGAGATCTACTCCAAACTGCCGGATTCCGCACAGATCGCCTGGTCCTGTTCGACCGGTTACGGCGAGGCGCTCATCAAAGCTGCACTGATGCTGGACGAGGGTGAGGTAGAGACGATTTCCCATTATTACGCTGCCGCATTCTTCGATCCGGAAGTCGACTGTATTCTCGACATCGGCGGCCAGGATATGAAGTGCATCAAGATCAAAAACGGCACCGTAGACAGCGTACAGCTGAACGAGGCATGTTCCTCCGGCTGCGGTTCCTTCATCGAGACGTTCGCGCAGTCCCTGAACTACAGCGTGCAGGATTTCGCGCATGAGGCGCTGTTTGCAAAACACCCGATCGATCTTGGTACCCGCTGTACCGTATTTATGAATTCCAAGGTAAAACAGGCGCAGAAAGAGGGCGCATCCGTCGCCGATATTTCTGCCGGACTTGCCTGCTCCGTTATTAAAAACGCATTATATAAGGTAATTAAAGTTTCGGATGCCACCGAGCTGGGACGCCACATCGTCGTACAGGGCGGTACGTTCTACAACGACGCTGTTCTCCGAAGCTTTGAGCGGATCGCCAACTGCGAAGCCATCCGCCCGGACATCGCCGGCATCATGGGTGCGTTCGGTGCGGCGCTGATCGCAAGAGAGCGCTACTCCGCCGATCAGGAGACCACGATGCTCTCCATTGAAAAGATCAACGAACTGAAATATTCGACCACGATGGCAAACTGTAAGGGATGTACGAACAGCTGCCGTCTGACCATCAACAAATTCTCCGGCGGCCGTCAGTACATCAGCGGAAACCGCTGCGAGCGCGGTATCGGAAAAGAGAAAAACAAAGATCATATTCCGAACCTGTTCGAATACAAATACAAACGGATCTTCGGCTACCAGCCGCTGCCGCAGGATGAAGCGATCCGCGGAGAGGTCGGCATTCCGAGAGTCCTCAATATGTTTGAGAATTATCCGTTCTGGTACACCTTCTTTACGCAGCTGAAATACCGCGTGGTACTCTCTCCGACCTCGAGCCGCAAGATCTACGAGCTCGGTATTGAGTCGATTCCAAGTGAATCCGAGTGCTATCCGGCCAAACTGGCGCACGGCCATGTGACCTGGCTCTTACGCCACGGTGTGAAGTTCATCTTCTACCCGTGTATCCCGTACGAGCGCACCGAGTTCCCGGAAGCCATCAACCACTACAACTGCCCGATCGTTACCTCGTATGCGGAAAATATCAAAAACAACGTGGACGAGCTGCAGGACGATTCCATTACGTTCCGCAATCCGTTCCTTGCGTTTACGAGTGAAAAGGTGCTTGCCGATGGTCTTGTCAAAGAGTTCTCCGGTCTGCCGGAGGATGAAGTCCGTGCTGCTGTTCATGCCGGATGGGAAGAGCTTGGCGCTGCAAGACGCGATATGCAGAAAAAAGGCGAGGAAACGCTTCAGTATATGAAAGAAACCGGCCGCAGAGGCATCGTGCTTGCCGGCCGTCCGTACCACATCGATCCGGAAATCCATCACGGTATCCCGGATATGATCAACTCCTACGGACTGTGCGTGCTGACGGAGGACTCTGTTTCCCATCTGGCACCGCTCGAGCGTCCGCTCCGTGTCAATGACCAGTGGATGTACCACACCCGTCTGTATGCAGCTGCAAACTATGTAAAGACACGCGACGATCTTGACCTGATTCAGCTGAACTCGTTCGGCTGCGGTCTCGACGCCGTTACCACCGATGAGGTTTATGAGATTCTGACCAGAAGCGGCAAGATTTATACCTGCCTGAAGATCGATGAGGTCAACAACCTCGGCGCTGCCAGAATCCGTGTCCGCTCTCTGCTCGCTGCCCTCCGTGCACATGACCGGAAACAGGCGGTACGCGAGATTCTTCCGTCCTCGATCCAGAAACCGGTCTTCACGAAAGAAATGCGGAAAGACTACACCATCCTCTGCCCGCAGATGTCACCGATCCACTTCTCGCTTCTGCAGCCGGCGTTCAACGCAGCCGGATACAATCTGGAAGTGCTTCCGAACGACAACAAAGAGGCGGTTGATGTCGGACTGAAATACGTCAACAACGATGCCTGCTATCCGTCTCTGATGGTAGTCGGACAGATTATGCAGGCGCTGCTCTCCGGCAAGTATGACCTGAACAAAGTGGCTGTCATCATGAGCCAGACCGGCGGCGGCTGCCGTGCTTCGAACTACATCGGATTTATCCGCCGTGCACTGGAGAAGGCCGATATGACGCAGATTCCGGTCATCTCGATTAACTTGAGCGGTCTGGAGGAAAATCCGGGCTTCAAGATCACGCCGGATCTTGCGATTCGTCTCTGCTATGCAGCAGAATTCGGCGATATCATGATGAAATGTATTTACCGGATGCGTCCTTATGAGCAGAAAAAGGGCACGACAGACCGGATTCACAAGAAATGGGAGAAGATCTGTATTGATTTTGTTTCGGCAAAACATTTAAGCCATACCCGCTTTAAACAGATCTGCCGCACGATGATCCGCGACTTTGACCATATTCCGATTACGGATGAGAAGAAACCTCGCGTTGGTATTGTCGGCGAGATTCTCGTTAAGTTCCTTCCGGCGGCGAATAACCATCTGGCGGAGCTGCTCGAAAGTGAAGGTGCGGAGCCGGTTGTGCCGGATCTGATTGATTTCTTCTGCTACTGCTTCTACAATACGAATTTCAAGGTGGAGCACCTTGGCTTCAAGAAGAGTTCTTCGATGCTCGGAAATACGGGTATCAAGCTGATCAACTGGCTGCGGAGTGCGGCTGTTGCAGAGTTCAAGAAGAGTGAGCATTTTGATCCGCCGGCTGACGTACGGGATCTGGCCAAATATGCTTCTCCGATCGTCTCCTGCGGCAACCAGACTGGTGAGGGATGGTTCCTGACCGGCGAGATGATGGAGCTGATCCACAGCGATGTTTACAATATCGTCTGCATCCAGCCGTTCGCGTGCCTGCCGAACCATATTGTCGGCAAGGGTGTTATTAAGGCGATCCGCAAGGAGTATCCGAAGGCGAATATTGTGGCGGTTGACTACGATCCGGGCGCTTCGGAGGTTAACCAGCTCAATCGTATTAAGCTGATGCTTTCTACTGCGAATAAAAACCTGAAGCAGGAGCCAAATGGCGAGAAAGACGCGTAAAATTACATAATATATTTTCTGAACATCAAAATAAATCCCCGGCCGGAAAGCTGTTATCAAGGCTTTCCGGCCGGGGATTCGTTTTACTTTTGTTTTGTTGTTTTTAACGGTAAATCCGCAGAATACGCAGGACTTTTACCAGTTTGGTTCCCATTGGCATGCGGCGCATTTCGGCTTCGGTTGTGCCGGTTACGACGACGAAGGCGATCAGGTAGACGACAATGGCGATCAGAATCGCGATCAGCATGCTGATGGACGGGCGTTTGGTGATGGCAAAGAGGCCGTAGTAAACAACCCAGGTTACGACTCCCATGATGGCGGCTGCGATCAATGGTTTTACGTAGGTGTTTTTGAACTCGTTGCGGAAGTTCAGGTGTTTGCGGATCGAAAGGTTATTCAATACGCACATGCTCAGCGAGAACAGGATTCCTGCGAAGACAACGGCATAGATGTTTGTCTTCGGGAAGACTGCGAGGATCAGAGCCAGGACGATGAGGTCCATTCCGAGGGAAATGGCTGCGTTATGCAGGGCTTTTTTCTGCTGGCCGATGGACTGCAGGACGCTGTTGGTGATGGTGGACAGGGCCGAGAATACGACCGAAACGGCGCCCATCATCAGCAGTTTTCCGGAAAGGCTGGAGCTTGACGGGAACAAGACTCCTGTGATCGGGAATGCGAGTACGCCAAGGCCGACGGCTGCCGGGATGGAGATGAACATCGTCAGGCGGATGGTCTCGAGGATTTTGTCGTTTGCCTCATCAAGGTCACCGGTTGCATAGCAGGAGGACACCTCCGGCATCATGGCGGATGCAGATGCACTTGCCATGGCAAGCGGAACGTTGATCAGGGTGACGTAGTAGTTGGAGAACTCTCCGTATGCAGCGTTCAGTGCTTTCTGGTTTTCACCGTGCCATCCGAGGATGGTGAAGAACAGGTAGTTGTCCAGGTAAGCGTTGCAGTTGTAAATAAAGGTCGTAAAGATGACCGGCGTTACCATCAGGAAAAGGACCTGGAAAATTTCACGGTAGGATTCTTCACGGTGATGTGTGTCTTTGGCAGCTTTCCGCAGAATTGTTTTCCGGTTTACGCCGTAAACGATCAGCATAAAGCAGAGGCCTGCCAGGACACCGGCTCCTGTTCCGAGGGTTCCGCCGGCGGCACCGAATTTGGCATGTTCGGTATCGTTTGTCGCGAACTGCTGGATGAAGAACCAGGCGGCGCCAATACTGAATGCGGCGTTGAATACCTGCTCGATGATCTGTGAGATCGAGGTCGGCATCATCGTGCTGTGGGCCTGGAAGTAACCGCGCAGAACGCCGAGAACAGCCGAGAAAAAGATGGTCGGCGCCAGTACGCGTAAGGCAAGGAGTGCATTCTGCTGGTTATACGGCAGAAGGAATTTTCCGCCGAAAAATGCCACCAGTGCAGCGATTCCGCCGACAATTACCGCATAAATCAGGGCACCGTGGAAGACGCGGTGTGCGTTGCGGTACTCTTTTAAGGCCAGGCGCTCGGATACGATTTTCGACACTGCCATCGGAATACTGTAGGACGAGATCAGCAGCAGGATCGTGTACAGATTGCTCGCTGTACTGTAATAGCCAAGTCCCTCATTTCCAATGGTTTCGCCGAGCGGTGACCGGTACAGCAGGCCGATCACACGCGAGATAATCGTTGCGGCCATTAAAATAGAAGTATTTCTCAGTAACGTATTTTTCTTTTTACTCATTCTTTCGCTCCCCGGATTACATTTTCGATCTGCCAGTCAATCGGCGCAAGACCGTTTTCCTCCAGATATTCATTCGTTCTGGAAAACGGGTGGCTGCCGAAAAATCCGCGGTATGCAGAAAGCGGGCTCGGATGAGCGGACATCAGCACCAGATGCTTCGGATTGTGGATCATCTCTTTTTTGCGCTGTGCCGGTCTTCCCCAGAGTATAAATACCATCGGGCGGTCCTGCTCGGCGAGCACTTTGATTGCCGCGTCGGTGAACTGCTCCCAGCCGATTTCCTTGTGGGAATTTGCCTGATGTGCACGTACAGTCAGCACTGTATTCAGCATTAAAACACCCTGCCTTGCCCATTTTTCGAGATATCCGTTGTTCGGGATATAGCATCCCAGATCGTCCTCAAGTTCCTTGTAAATGTTGACCAGGGACGGCGGAATACTTACCTCTGGTTTTACAGAAAAGCAGAGCCCGTGCGCCTGTCCCGGCTCATGGTACGGATCCTGGCCCAGGATGACCACTTTTACCTGCTCAAGCGGGGTAAAGTGGAACGCATTGAAAATATCATCAGCCGGCGGGTAAATCGTGTGGGTTTTGTACTCCGCTCCCACCGTCTGAAACAGTTTTTTATAATAATCTTTGGAGAATTCTCCTTTCAGGGCATTGGCCCAGCTTCCGCTAAGAGGCGGCATATCGTTTTCTACCTCCTTTTACAGGCGGACCGGCACATTACGGCCTGCCAGATATTCTTTGACTTCACGAATTTCCAGTTCTTTGTAGTGGAACAGGGATGCGGCGAGGGCTGCATCGGCTTTTCCTTCGGTTAAGGCATCATAAAAATGCTCCAGCGTTCCTGCGCCGCCGGATGCGATGACCGGGATGCCGACGCTCTCTGCGATCGTTCTTGTCAGCTCGATATCGTATCCCGCCTTTGTTCCGTCGCAGTCCATGCTGGTGAGCAGAATTTCTCCGGCTCCGAGGCTCTCGGCTTTTTTCGCCCACTCGACGGCGTCGATGCCGACATCGATCCGGCCGCCGTTTTTGTAGATATTCCAGCCGCTTCCGTCAGCTCTCTTCTTCGCATCGATCGCAACGACCACGCACTGGCTGCCAAATTTCTGCGCCGCATCGCCAATGAGCTGCGGATTGTTGATTGCGGAGGAGTTGATCGAAATTTTGTCGGCTCCCTCGCGGAGCAGCATCTTGAAATCGTCTACGGTGCGGATTCCGCCGCCGACGGTGAATGGGATGAAGACGTTTGCTGCTACTTTGCGCACCATATCGATGACCGTTCCTCTCTGATCGGAGGAGGCGGTGATGTCGAGGAACACAACTTCATCGGCTCCTGCCTTGTCGTACGCTTTTGCAATCTCCACCGGGTCTCCGGCATCTTTTAAATCGACGAAATTAACGCCTTTTACGACTCTTCCGTTTTTTACATCCAGGCATGGGATAATTCGTTTTGTAAACATCGCTTAGTCCTCCTCTCCAATTTCCGCAAAGTTTTTCAGAATGGCAAGTCCAAGATCTGAACTCTTTTCCGGGTGGAACTGGCAGGCGAACAAATTTCCTTTTTCCACGGATGCATGGATGTGTGTACTGTACTCTGTCGTTGCTTTTATAATTTCCTCCTCTTCTGCTTTCAGATAGTAGGAGTGGACAAAGTAGACGTAAGACTCCTGCGAGATGCCTTTGAATAAGCGTCCCTCGTTCTGCAGATGGATGGAATTCCAGCCCATGTGCGGAATCTTTAAGCCCTCTTTGTCCGGAATCCGAAGGATTTCTCCTTTTAACAGGCCAAGGCCTTCCACGCCCGGGCTCTCCTCGCTGCGTTCAAACAGGATCTGCAGTCCGAGACAGATTCCAAGAAACGGAGTCCCTTTTTCTACGATTTCATGAATGACCGGTGCCAGATGATAGCGGTTCAGATTTTCCATCGCATCTCCAAAACTGCCGACACCCGGCAGAACGACGTGATCTGCGCGCTTTAATACTTCTGGATCCCTGGTCAGTACGACCTCTTTTCCAAGGCTTTGAAAGGCTTTTTCCACGCTTTTTATATTTCCGGCATCATAATCGATCAGTGCAATCATAGGTGGGTCCTCCTCGTTTGTTATTTCAGTCCATGCCCCCTGTCATTGGGGGCATCTCTGCTGTTCTTTTGCAAACAGTACACTTCATTCTAACATACAGTTTTCTAAAATTCAAATTTTGAAGGTTATAAAATTATACAAAAATACAGAAATTCTTAAGATTTCTTTTACTCCCGCTCTTTTCTTTCTTTTTATACTGGACAAATGGCGGGCATCACGCTACAATAAGAGCGTTGCACTAAGAAACGATACCATTTTGTAAAAAACGCGAGGTGTATATGATTACCAAATATCTGATTGTATTTTTGATTTCCATGGTTCCGCTCATCGAGCTGCGTGGTGCGATTCCGTACGCGGTAGCTTTCCATATTCCGACGCTTCCGGCCTATCTGATCGCCGTCATCGGAAATATGCTTCCGGTTCCGATTATTTTCCTGTTCGCTCGAAAGGTTCTTGTCTGGGGATGTGATAAAAAGTATATCGGAAAGTTCTTCACCTGGTGTCTGGAAAAAGGCGAAAAAGGCGGGGAAAAACTGAAAGCAAAAGCCGGCCGCGGACTTCCGCTCGCCCTGCTGCTCTTCGTCGGCATCCCGCTCCCAGGAACCGGCGCATGGACCGGCACACTGGCCGCAAGTATCCTCGATATGGACTTTAAGACCAGCGTTCTCGCCGTCATGGGCGGTGTTCTCCTCGCAAGCGTCATCATGCTGCTTGCAAGTTCCGGCGTATTCGGGGCAATTGGGGCGCTTCTGGCGTAAACGGCCCTGCTTCCGTTTCAATTCCATAAAATTTGGCTTACAGCCGCACAGATTTGTTTTTCCGATCTGTGCGGCTGTTTTTGTATAACTTTTTTCTAACAGAAATTTTCCCTGCTGTTTCCTGTTCACGTTTTTCCGGATCGAATTCTGTTTCTTTTCTTCCAGTATTTTCTTGTACTATTTTCATTTTTTCTCTTGAACATTCGTTCGATTTGTGTTACACTTCTTTTATCGAACAGTTGTTCTCTTCATAAAATACCTGTTATCTTATTGTTTTACTTTTATTCGTATTCATTTGGACATAGAAAGGAATTTTTCTGCCATGCAGTTATCATCACAAACACTTTCTCTCTCCGAGAAGCTGAATCTTCTCGCTGACGCGGCCAAATACGACGTTGCGTGCACTTCCAGCGGTGTGAACCGTGCCGGAAAACAGGGACATCTCGGCAATTCGGTCTCCTGCGGTATCTGCCACAGCTTTTCTTCCGACGGACGCTGTATCTCTCTGTTAAAAATTCTGCAGAGCAACGACTGTATCTACGACTGTAAATACTGCGTCAACCGCGCCGGGAATGACCGGCAGCGCGCCACGTTTACACCGGAGGAGGTCTGTACACTCGTCACGGAATTTTATCGCCGAAACTATATTGAGGGACTCTTTTTAAGTTCCGCCGTCTGCAAAAATCCTGCCCATACGATGGAGCTCATGTACCGCACTCTGCATCTTTTACGTAATCGTTACCGCTTTAACGGCTACATCCACGTCAAAGCTATCCCGGGCGCACCCGCCGAGCTGATCGAAAAGACTGGCTATCTCGCCGACCGCATGAGCGTCAATCTGGAACTCCCGACCGGAGAAGGGCTGCAGAAACTGGCCCCGCAGAAGACACAGAAAGCGATTTTAAAACCCATGCGCCAGATCCAGTCCGGTATTGTAGATTACCGGCTGACCGCAGGGAAAAGCGCTTTTTTAGAGCGTTCCTCGGGAAACCGCTATCTCTCCCACTCCATTTTCGATACACGAAAGCAGATTTCCGCCTCCGCTGCCGATCCGGGCTGGATCTCTTCCTCCTCCGCGCGGTCACTGCCGGAAAAGGAACGCTCTGCTCCTTTCGTTCCTGCCGGCCAGAGCACGCAGATGATCATCGGTGCGACAAAGGAAAACGATTACCAGCTTCTCTCCACCTCACAGCTTCTCTACCAGCAGTATGACCTGAAGCGCGTCTTTTACTCCGCCTACATTCCGGTCAACGAGGATTCCGCCCTGCCCTCACGTGAAACCAAGCCGCCGCTTCTTCGGGAACACCGCCTTTATCAGGCAGACTGGCTGCTCCGCTTCTACGGTTTTCAGGCGGATGAACTGCTCGATGAAGCCCACCCGAACTTTCATGCACAGCTCGACCCGAAATGCGACTGGGCGCTGCGCCATATGGAGCTGTTTCCGGTGGAGATCAACACGGCTGAGTATGCCGACCTTCTGCGCGTTCCCGGCATCGGGCCGAAATCGGCCATGCGGATTGTAAAGAGCCGCAGAAGCTCCCATCTTTCATTTGAGCACCTAAAAAAGATCGGTGTGGTGCTGAAACGCGCCAAATATTTTATCACCTGCGAGGGAAAAATGATGTATCACATGCGGCTGGAACAGCAGTTTCTGACCCGGCAGCTCACGGGAGAGGAAGCCGCCTCCAACTGGGAGGTTTCCCATCCGGAACAGTATCAGCAGCTTTCTCTGTTTGATGCTGCCGTACCTGGGCATATATAATCCCGGGCGTTCTTCTCACGGAAAAGCCTTTTTGCCGTATCTGCGCTTTTTGCAGAAGGCTGTTGTCTGTATCAATTGATTTCAGAAAGGATTTTATTATGACTATTTACACCTGCAGCCCGGATCTTGCGTCAATCCTGACCTGCATCTATGAAGCCTGGAATTCCCGTCTCGGCTACCGCAATGTACGGCTGATGACGGAACCAGTCGGCAATCTGGAGCTGTTCTGCGATTACTGCCATGTTGAGCCGGACACAGAAAAAGCCGCCAGCGTCACGCGATCCATTCAAAAGAAGATCGGCGCAGCAGCCTGGCGGCTCGTCTATCTCTGTGCAATGTCCGAGAGAAGCAACGCTCCCGACATCATTTATCGTTTTCTGCTCTACGGCTTTTCCTATGGAAAGGATACCCTGCATATGCTGCAGGAACCGGCGGTATTCCACGCTTTTGAAGTTTCCCGTCAGGTCACAAATGAAGCGCATTCGTTCCGGGAATTTATCCGTTTTGCAAATATTTCCTCCGGTTTTCCGATCCTGGTCTCGCATATTTCCCCGAAAACCAATGTGCTGACCCTGGTCGCTCCCCATTTTTCTGACCGGCTCCCCTCAGAAAACTGGATGATTCTCGATGATAACCGGCAGCTTGCCGTCGTGCATCCCGCTGACCGGCCCTTTTATCTGACCCGTCTTTCTCCGGATGAAATAGAACGCCTTTCCCTCACGGAATCCACTTCGGATCCTTACGAAGAACTCTGGAAAGGATTTTTCACCGCAATTGCCATCAAAGAGCGTTCCAATCCCGACTGTCAGCGTACGCATCTGCCGCTCCACTACCGGGATCATATGCCGGAATTTAAAAATCTTTAGAGTCTTAGAATTTTTCCAGCTGTTCCATGTTCAGCACAAACACAGTACAGCCTCCTGTCTGGGTATCAATCGGAACAGAGTAATTTCCGCCCGGGCAGAAGTTTCCGCTTTCCATCGGGGTGGCCGCATAGGTAACTGTTTTCCGAAGCCCTGCTTCCTGTTTTAAGATCGCAAGCACAGCGTCGAGCTTATGATCATCGGTTCCGATCAGCAGTGTTGTGTTCTTCTCCTTCAGGAAACCGCCGGTCGTGGCAAGCTCCGTCACAAAAAAGCCTTTTTTGTTCAACTCGGCAATAGTGTCTACCTCGTCCTCTTTCCGTAATACAGCAACAATTAACTTCATACAAATTCCTCCTCGCATCCTCCGGTCAAACGGATTCTGATTTTTGAAAAGTCAGCTGCTTATGCCGTATGGCACATTGCATTTTTCTGTTTTCACAGTAAAAATAGCATAATGTCACGGAAAAAGAAAGTCTTTTTTTACTTTTTCACTTCAAATCCGTATGACACGGTTCCATTTTCGAATACCGCGTCCACTTCGTAGATGTAGCCGGCCTCGGCTCCCGGAATGCTCCAGCTCTCCGCATGCTCCACAGAAACGCTTTCTCCCTCCGGGTAACCATTGCCAAAGTTCTGCCCCCGGTCTTCGGCCGGCCATCTTTCTGCTGTGACAGAATCCGGCTCCTCCGAGAAGACAAGCTCCAGATCGGTTTTTCCTTCGTCATTTGCTGTATGCAGATCACTCAGTTCCGTCCATTCCAGAATGAACGCACTGTCCGCAACGACGTTCTGACCATTGCCGTCCTCATCAACATAAGACCAGGTATAACCTCCCTGTGTTGCCATAGCTGTCACCTGGGCATTTGGCTGTGTGTAGCACAGATTCAAAAACGGAATTTCCGATGGATCCTTTTCCGGCAGAATCTGGGAAAGTTCCTCATCGAATTTTTCTGCATCCGCCTCCGTACCGCCGCTGATTCTCATAATACGGCTGATACCCGGATATTGTCCCGGATAGGAGTTCAGCATAATACCGTCGCCCTCCACTTGAAGAAAATCTCCTTTTTTGATCTCGGACGGATCAATAGCATTTCCATTTTCATCGTAAAGTGTGTCGGACGGTGTATGTGTCACATAGATGTTTCCGTGTTCCAGATCTCCCAGGTACCATAACCCGGAATCTTCTGCAAGAAATACGGCTTTCTGTACTTCTTCTGCCCTATTGCTGTCCGCTGCAGTACTTGCTGTATCTGCATTCAGATTTCGGTCCCGTTCCGTTTTCATATAGATTCCGCCTCCAATCAGCACGGCGGCAACTACAACACCGGTCACTCCAAAAATAACTGCGTTTTCTTTTTTCATAAGCGTATTCTTCCTTTCCTGTTGTTTTCCCGTTTTTTTTACACGACTTGTTTTATCTTTCTGCAAGACATGCAAGAAACGGTTCCCCGTACTTTTCAAATTTGCTCTCGCCGACACCAGAGACCGCCAGCATTTCCTCTTTGTTGGACGGTTTCTCCATCGCCATCTGGATCAGTGTTTTATCCGAGAAGATAATATACGGAGGCACTTTATGCTCCTTTGCAAGCTCCATCCGGAGTGCCCGCAGTTTTTCGAATACCGCGGCCTCCTCGTTGGAAAGATCCTTTGCCGCTGCCGAGGTTTTTGTCTTTGTCTTCTCTTTTGCGGCTTTCGGAATCCGTTTTTCTTCTTTCGCCATCTTCATCAACATCGTGCCGTCCTCATCCAGCAGCTCCGCCGCTTTTGGCAGCAGGCGCACAATGCTGTATGCGTCGGCCGTTACATAGAGATATTCCCGGACCTGCAGTTCATTTAAGATCTGCCGCAGCCGGTAGACCGGCTCTTTTGCCAGTTCCCCGTAATGGGTGTTTTCATCCATGCGGTACTGGCGGATTTTCGCGGTATTCGCACCGTGCAGCGTATCGAGAATCACCGTTGTGCCGTACCGCTGACGGCATTCCCGCACACAGCCAAGGATTGCCTTTGCCGCCGCTGTCACATCCACCGTTTCAAATTCCGAGAGGCAGTTGGAACAGTTTCCACAGTAATTGGAACCGTATTCCCCGAAATACCGCAGGATATAATCTCTGAGGCACTCATGGGTGAAACAGTAAAACGTCATTTTCTTCAGCCGTTCCTCCTCCCGCTGACGGATCAGCGCTGTCGTCTCGGGATCCTCACTCTCCTGCGCCATGTTTTCGATAAAAAACTGGTTTGTGATGACGTCCTGTCCCGCGTACAGCAGAATGCATTCCGCCGGAAGGCCATCCCGTCCCGCACGGCCGGCCTCCTGGTAATAGCTTTCCATATTTTTCGGCATATTATAATGGATGACGTACCGCACATTAGATTTATCGATTCCCATACCAAAAGCGTTTGTCGCTACCATGATCTGCTTCCGGTCATAAATAAAATCTTCCTGGTTTTCCTTCCGTTCCAGGTCAGAGAGACCCGCATGGTATCTTGTGACAGAATATCCTTTCTGCTCGAGTTTCTCACAGACCTCCTCCACATTTTTTCTGGTCAGACAGTAAATAATTCCGCAGTCCGCCTCGTGCTCTGCAAGGAATGATTCCACGGCTGCGAATTTATCTTTCGGCTGCTGTACCGTAAATTTCAGATTTTTCCGGTCAAAGCCTGTGACCAGACGTACCGGATCACGCAAAGACAGCAGTGCTTCGATATCATCCCGTACCTCTTTTGTTGCCGTTGCCGTAAAGGCACCGATCACCGGCCGTGCGGGAAGCTGCTCGACAAACTCTGTGATTTTCAGGTAGCTTGGGCGGAAATCCTGACCCCACTGGGAAATACAGTGTGCCTCATCAACACTAATCATCGAAATTTCCATCGACTGCACCGCGTACAAAAATTCCGGTGTCAGAAGGCGTTCCGGAGCAACATAAATTATCTTGTACCGGCCCTCCATGGCAAAGCCGAGTGCCTTCCGGTACTGCGCTGCACTCAACGAGCTGTTCAGAAATGCAGCGTGAACTCCCGCCTGGTTCAGGGTGGATACCTGATCCTTCATCAGGGAAATCAAAGGAGATACTACCAGCGTAATCCCCGGCAGCAGAAGCGCCGGAATCTGATAGCACAGCGATTTTCCCGCGCCGGTCGGCATGATGCCGAGCACATCCTGCCCGGAAAGAAGTGCATCCACCAGCATTTCCTGTCCCTCCCGGAAGGAGTCGTAACCGAAGTACTTTTTTAAAACCTCATATTTTGTCATCTTGTTTTTCTCTGCCCTTTCCATCCACTCTACCTCCATTGTGACATAGATTGCAGGTAAAGTCAAACCGATGTGTGCCGCATGTTTTCTTTCATCCATACATATATTGTCTCAAAAAGTCCTGGAGGGGGATTTTATGCGTTCTCTTTCACCCCTTTCCCGCCGGATTCTGAAAAAAGCCGGTATCGCCGCCGCTTTTTTCTGCTCCGCTTTCCTTTTTGGCTCTGTTCTGTCCCACTTTACCTGCCGTGCGCTCCGAAAGGCAGCCCCAGTTTTTCTCTCTGCTGCGCCGGAGACACCTGTTTCTTCCGTTTCGATGCCCGTCCTCTCCTCTGCTGCCGAAAACTGGGGGCTCTCCTTCCCGGAAAAAGGGAAGACTCCCGTCGGCAATGCCACATCCGAAGAGCTTGCCGCCTACAACGCCTGGTTTGCCGCTTCACCGGAAGAAAACATCATCTATCTGACGTTTGACTGCGGCTATGAAAACGGCAACACCCCGGCGATCCTTGACGCACTCCAGAAGCATCAGGCACCCGCGGCTTTCTTTGTCGTCGGCAATTTTCTCTCCGACCAGCCGGATCTTGTCAAACGCATGGCGGCAGAAGGCCATATCGTCGGAAACCACACCTGGTCACACCCGGATATGTCCAAAATTTCCACGCAGGAAGCCTTCTCCGAAGAACTGAACCGAGTCTCCACACTTTATCAGGAAACCACCGGCCAGGAAATGGTGAAATTTTACCGGCCGCCGCAGGGAAAATACAGCACACAGAATCTGCAGATGGCAAAGGACCTCGGATACCAGACGTTTTTCTGGAGTCTTGCCTATGTAGACTGGTACCAGGATCAGCAGCCAACCCACGATGAGGCTTTCGAAAAGCTGACCGGACGCATTCATCCCGGCGCCATCGTTCTGCTTCATAACACCTCCTCAACCAACGCGGAGATTCTCGATGAGCTGCTGACAAAGTGGGAAGAAATGGGCTATTCTTTTGGCTCTCTTAACCAGCTCACCGTGAAATCTGCCTGAATACGTTTTCTCATGTTCCTCCCCTGCCTCCGTTTTTCCTCTGTTCCGACTTTTTTATGCTGCTCTCAAACCTGACTGCCCCTTCTTTTACTGTTTTCCAGAGCCGCAGCACACAAATCAGATTCGGCACCGCCATGCAGGCATTGGCAAGCTCTGCAAAGTTCCAGACGATTTCTGCCATACAGACACATCCTGCTGATGCTGCAAAGCAGAAGAAAACACGGTAAACCATTCCGAAACTCTCCTTTTTCACCAGCCAGACAAACGCCTGCTCCCCCTGGTAGGCCCAGCCCGCCATCGTTGCAAACGCGAACAGCAGAATCCCGATCGTAACAAGATAACCTCCCGCCGGTCCGAACACACTTTCAAATGCCCGGATTACCATCGCCGCGCCATCCGCTTTTTCCGCTTCCGCTGCCCGCTCTGCCGCACCGGTCACTCCGACGGCAAGACCGGTCACAAGGCAGATTACCATGGTATCAACAAACACACCGGTCATACTGATATATCCCTGCCGCACCGGATCGTCCGTCTGCGCCGCAGCGGCACTGATTCCGCCTGCTCCCAGCCCCGCTTCATTGGAAAACACACCGCGGGAAATCCCATACCGCAGAGCCGGCGGCAGCAGGGCAATTCCGGCTCCCACTGCGCCTCCCGATGCCGCCCGGAAAGAAAACGCATTCTGCACCATCTCAGACAGCGTTCGAGGTAGCTCTCCACCATGCAGACAGATCACAATTCCTGCCCCGCCCAGATAAAAAAGTGCCATACCCGGTACCAATACCTCCGCCGCTTTTGCAATGGAACGCAGTCCGCCTGTCACAACGAGCAGCAGAAGAATCGTCAGTACCAGTGCGCTTTTTTCTCTTTCCACGCCAAAGGTATCCTGCATCGCCAGCGCAATCGAGTTCGCCTGCGTCATATTTCCCATTCCGAGCGATACCAGAACAGCACTCCCGGAAAAAAATACAGCCAGCACCTTTGCCAGTTTTTCCTCTGGAAAGGCTCTCGTCAGCGTTACCATCGGACCACCGCAGTAGGTCCCGTCTTTCTTTTGCATCCGGTACTTCACAGAAAGAAAGCTCTCCGAAAATTTCAGTGCAAGCCCGATCACCGCTGCCAGCATCATCCACACCAGTGCTCCCGGACCGCCAAGTGCCATCGCCGAGGCAACGCCCACGATATTGCCTGTCCCGATCTCTGCTGCCAGTTCCGTCATCAACGATGCGAACGGCGAAACACCTGCTTCTGTTGGTTCCCCGGTGCGCCTCGCTCTGCGGCCAAACGCTGTCCGAAGTGCAAAAACCAGACGGCGAACCGGCAGCGCACGAAGCTGGATCATCAGAAAAATGCCTGTCCCAAGCAGCAGAAAAAGAAGCGGCGGCCCCCAGGCGATTTCATTCGCCTTTTTTAGAAATGCATGGATTTTTTCCAGATTGTCTGCACTCATTTTCCTTCCCCGTACATCACAACGTTTTCTTTGCACTTTATGCAGAGCTGTGCAAAAAAAGAACCCGACAGCGGCCTGCAGCCCCGTCCGGTTCTTTCTGTGTTCATCCTATTTTACTGTATTCTGCTTTCGCCCGTTCTCAGGATTCCTGCTCTTTTAAATCGTCCGCCACCAGAACGCCCGCTTTGAAGCCCATCAGCATCATCTCGAGCATTTCCGCATCGTAATTGCGGTATTTCAAGTAATAAAACAGGGAATCCAGATAGTTCAAGAAGCCCTTTTTCGTTTCCGGGCTTAAAATCACTCGTTTTCCGTCACCCATCAGATACTTTGCAATGCGGGAAAAGACAAATTTTTCATTCAGAAATGCCATCGCATCCGATGTCTCATCCTCCACCAGAATCTGGATCGGTTTTCTCCGCAGCAGCCAGTATGTCTCATAGGAGATTACTTTCAGCGAATTGATATGTTTCGCCTGGTGAAAATGTTTCAGGCGGGAAATATCCGTGAAATAGTCCAGCACCGCATGGCTTAACAGCGATTCACTGATCTGGATTTTCTCGCGAATGCCGAGACTTTTGGCAAATTCCTCGATCTCTTCATAAAAAACGGCATAACGGCTCTGAATCACTTCCTCAGAAAATTCTTCCAGGAGTCCGTCGTAGTTTGTATATATTTTTTCTATTGTATTCATTTTTCCTCCCCGGGCAGATTCAGAATTTCATAACAGAGTTTCGTCCGGACAAAGTCGGTATATTCGGTCATCTCGCGCTTTTCCATCGTTCCATAGCGGATCGGCGAAGTATTTCCCATCAGATGTTTTCGGATTTTTCCGGCTTTGACTGCCGCCATCATATTCTCCGCAGAGTCCTCTGCTGCATGAGAGAAGCCCATGCGGCCCGTGTTTCTTCCATCCATTTTTTATCCTTTCCCATGTCTAAAAAGCAGTTTTATTCTTTCAGTATGCTCCAGACGGCATCATCCATCGTATGAATTTCGTTCAGATCGCGTTTTTCCACCGCTGCCTTGACCTGCGGTTTTAATTCACGCTTGCGCACGATCGTTTCCTTGCTCTGGAACTTCTCATCCGGCACAACCTGGAGACGGCGGTAGAACGATCCCATCTCATCTCCCATGCCCGCCAGACGGTTCAGCAGCTCGGAAAACTCTGTCAGCATGGCGTTTCCCTTGCGCCGCGGATAAAGAATGCTGTGGTCAATCTCTCCCCAGCCCTCCTCGAACAGCGTCTTAATCTGAATTTCAATGTAGACGCCGCGGTAAACGACAATGTAATGCACCGCACGGTAATGTTTCCGGTCCAGAATGTTCTCCTCCGGAATCCAGTTCATATAGATGTCGGCGTAATCGCCAAGTCTTGTATGGACTTTCGGCGGCTCTGCCATATAGCCCGACGCATTTTTGTCGTAGTCACGGCCGTAATCACGGATGTATTTTTCCGGATCGTTTTTAAACCAGTGGGTAATATATTTATGGAAGTTTACCCAGTCCTCCCGATACAGCAAAAGTCCCCGGATTCCGATCAGGTCTGTCACATAACGCATATAGTTTGTCGCATCCATTTTCCGGTATTTTGCATAATTTTCCAGACGCTTACGCACCAGCTTTTCCACCAGATGTTCGGTGTCCTTCAGGCGGCTGTGGTACGACTGCAGTCCGATCTCTTTTTCCTTGTCCTGCAGAAATTCTGCCACAAATTCTTTTCGGATCTTTTCCAGCGTCGGCCGGTGCCGTTCATAATCATCCGCAATTTCCAGCAGTTCTTCCCAGGAAATATCTGCTTCTTCAAATTCCTGCGGCAGAATTCCAAATTTCTGCAGAAACTCGTCCTTTGTCAGATACACGTAAATTCCTCGCTCTCTTTGTCAATTCAACGTACAGGTTTCTTTTTTTTCAGAACGCACCCCGGAGAAACCCGGCCCCGCTGCGTTCTGACGCACCGGAGAGATTATAGCACATTCATCCCCGCTTCACAAGTAAAATCTTTATTTAAGAATGCACATTTCCACTTTAATCTTTCTGCCAATTTCTTAAACTTTCCTTAAGCTGTCTTGATGTTTCACCTGCTCCATGGTAAGATAATCGTGACTTGGCAGAATTGTCTGCTGTTTACACTTACATTAAGAGGGAGGTCTTTTTATGTGGACACGAGAGCAACTGAAAACCCGCGGAAAAGCCGCATTTTTACGCAATTACTGGATCTGTGTGGTAGCAGCCCTGATTCTGACGCTGCTGGTCGGAAGCGGTACTTCCAATTCCGGAAATTCCAATAATGGAAATCAGCACAATACGTCCAGTATATCCGGATTTACCATTTCTTCCGATAACCTTAATGTTGCATCTTTTGCTGAAAGATTCACCCCGCTTGGTCCGGTTAAATTTGTTTTTTCTGTTTTCGGTGGTATTGTGCTTCTTATCATCGGACTTGCATTTATTCTCATCGACATTTTTATCCTGGCTCCCTTCGAAGTCGGAGGCGCAAGGTTTTTCATCGAAAACTCAATGGAAAAAGCGGGACTTGGCTATATGCTGTCTGGATTCCAGAATGGCACCTACGGAAAAACAGTCTGGACTCTGTTTTTGATGAAGCTTTACACTTTCCTCTGGTCGCTGCTTCTTATTATTCCTGGAATTGTAAAATCTTATGAATACCGTATGGTACCGTATCTTTTAGCCGACTGCCCGGATCTTTCCACAGAGGACGCATTTCGGATCAGCCGTGAAATGATGGATGGCGAAAAAATGAATGCCTTCATCCTGGATCTTTCCTTTATCGGATGGAAGATTCTCTCTTCCATCACCTGCGGTCTTGTCGGTCTCTTCTATGCGAATCCGTATGAGTACGCAACCGATGCCGAACTGTTTCTGGTTCTGAAACAGAATTACTTCTCTGGCCGCAGTTACAGCAATACGTATCAGACTTACTAAATGGGATCAAAAAATCAGGTGCTTCTCTTTTTGGGAAACACCTGATTTTTTATAATCTCTTACTTTTTCTGTATCTCGTTTAGATATAATCTTTCATTTCAAAATACCGCATCAGAATATCTGCGCAGTTCTCGATGCCAAGATCCGATGTATTCAGGATCATATGATAGTTATTCACATCTCCCCATGTTTTTCCGGTATTCTTGTAATAATACTCGGCACGCTGCTTATCGGTCTCTTCCAGCATCACCTCAGCAGCTTCTCTTGTCAGAGAAAACAACTTCATGATACGATTGATGCGATCCTCTTTGTCCGCGCAAACGTAAATATTAATGACGTTGCTCTTATTTTTCAGAAACTCCGAAGCGCACCGTCCAATAATAATACACGGCTGTTTTGCCAGTTCGCAGATCGCATCCGCCTCAGATTCAAAGGCATTTTCACGCATGCCGTGCTCTACATCGTCCTTATCATATACCGGGATATGCAGTCTCTCGGAAAGTTCTTTTGCAATAATACTCGCCCCTGTGCCAAACCGGCGGCTCATCGTAATAACTAAGTTCATTTGCCACTTCCTCCTTCGCACTTCTCATAACGCAAACAAACGCCTTATGACAAATCAAAAAATTTTTCTTTCGCTGTCTTTCATTATAACAAACCCCCACCGAAAACTCAAGGTTTTTCGACAGGGGTATTGGCGTGCTATGCGATTGTGATTTCTTCTATTTTCTTCTTTCCAAAATGGTTAAACAGCGCGATCACTCTTCCCGTGCAGACCATGGCTACAACAGTGCCGATTCCGATTCCCACCGGTCGTCCTGCACCGATCATTCCGATAGCAAGGGCAAGGACAAGAAGCCGGCTTCCCATCTGTTCAGGTACCGGGAGAACCCGGTCAAAGATGGTAATAAAGGCGCTGGTCAGGTAGCTGGCCGCAACCTGTAAGAGCTGGAACGGTGGAAATTTTCCTTTCAGCAGCACAATCCGTAATACGATAAAGATCAGATACGCCACAAAGACTGCCGTTCCTGTTTCATAGCCAAAAATCTGTGCCACAGCGTACGGAATGGAGATGATGGGCGACACGCCGAGGTTCGTCTTTGTTTTCAATGTGATGCCAAGTGCCAGCACAATAATTCCAACCAGATAAAGCGCAATACGCAGCATCTATTTCTTTTGCTTTTCCTGCATGATTTTTCTTCCTCTTCTATTCCTGTTCTTCTTCCAGTACACATCCTTCCGGCGCGTAAGTCTCAAACAGCCAGTCCTCGAGCGCATTCAGGTTATCGTCGGAATGCTCAACCTCGCGTGCGTAACGCCAGGAAAGCTCCTCAACGTCATGCATGGAAAGTGTTTTTCCGTTTTCCAGCCACCGCGCAAGCAGGATTTCCTGGATCCAGCGAACGGAGAAAAGGGCAAGTTCCATTTTGGAACAGACCATATCATCGTAGACGGCACCGCAGAAATAGGTATAGGCGAAGAACATCAGAAGCTGCTCGCCTATGTTTTCCCACTCGGCACGACGGCTGCTTTTCGCTCCAAAGGTGCGGTGGAATTCTTCACAGATAGCCTGGTAAGCAGATTCGCCATTCTGGTACAGCACTTTTTCTGTACCGTCAAGCACCTCATCCCATTCCGGGCGCAGGCGCTCGAGGCTTCGGAGAACAGCCAGTTCTTTTCTCTGACGTTCCCATACGTGGAATCCCGCAGCGTCCACACCTTTTTGGGCCAGACTTTCCGCCGCGCACTCGCTTAGGGTTTCCTCTTCCAAATGCTTCTCATATTTCCGAAGCAGCTCATCAATATCGTATTCCCGCTGTTCTTCCATGCAGATCTGATACTGTTCGGCAAGCTGTTCCGCCGCCCTCATGCGCTCCTGCAGCGGCATCGTACGGTTCTGCAGAATTTTGAACAGAACATCTCTGGTATCTTCCAGCTGCGAGAACATCATGAAATCGAACTCTTCGAAATCATCCTCCTCGTCGGTCTCCTCCGCAAGGAAGCGCACCGGCTCCTGGCAGGACAGAATGATTCGCGCCGCCTCCGGGCAGGAAAGGGACAGGGAAAGCTCCCGCAGTCCCTCATATTCTTCCGTATGTCTCGGGTACAGACGGCACGTATCGCAAAGCGCATCCGGGCCCAGTGCCTTGTAGAGGTCACAGAGATTCTCATCATTTAAAAAAGCACAGCGGCGGTTCTTCTGATAGAAACAATCCTCTTCCCAGTCGATGGAATTGCGCAGACGTTTTCCAAACTCGCCCTGCTCCTTTCCGTACCGCTCCAGAGAATCCTCGTCGATCACAATCTGCCAGCCGGCGCAGCAGGTATCCGGACAATCTCCTGCTGTACATGTAAACTGATCGTAAAAATGTGGTTTCAAATATCTCATGTTTTTTACTTTCCTTCTTTATATTTCTGTACGATCCACGCACCGGCCTCACCAACCGGCATACCGCTTTTTTCAGCAATGAGTGCGGCACTCTCGTACTCCGGGTAAACTTTTTCTATCTCCCCATGACGGCAGATCTTGACAGCGGCATCCCCGTATTCGGTCGTGATCGTTGCAAATTCGCGTTTCATCACGGTACGCTCCATCTGGCAGCGACGGATTCCGATCGTGGTTGTCTCCGTGAAAATAATACTCTCCAGCGTTTCCCGCTTTTCTTCCTCGCAGATCACATCCAGCTGATATGCCGGACGATTTTTCTTCATATAGACTGGGATATAATGAACATCCCTTGCACCTGCCTGCAGCAGTTTTCCCATACAGTAGCCAAGCGCCTCACCGGTGCAGTCGTCGATATTGCATTCCAGCTTCCAGATCGTATCTTTTTCGTCATTTTCCCCAGTTTCCAGCATCATAGCCCGTAAAAGTGACGGCCGCTCATACGTCCGTTTTCCGGCTCCAAGACCTGTTTTCGTGCATTTAAATGAGGACGGAAGTTTCTCTTTTGTTCGGATAGCAGCAACAATAGCTGCACCGGTCGGTGTAACAAGCTCGCCCTTGATTCCGGTTGGAATAAGCGTCAGGCCGTGCGTCTGCACGATATTTAAAACGGCCGGTACCGGAACCGGGATCAGTCCATGCTGGCATCGGATAAAACCGCTTCCCTCGCAGAGCCCCGTCACAATCACCTCGTCCGGCGCCAGGTTGTCCAGGCAGACGGCGGCGGCAACAATATCTACGATGGAATCGACCGCTCCTACCTCGTGAAAATGCACCTGATCGAGCGGCACACCGTGCGCTTTTGCTTCTGCTTCTGCAAGAATCTGGAAAATCCGCTCTGCCAGAGCTCTCGCTCCCGGTGTCAGATCACCGCGGCGGATAATGGCAAGAATCTCCGTCAGGCCGCGGTGCTCATGATGGTGCTGATGCTCTCCTGCGTGTTCCTGGTCATGGCTGTGTGTATGTTTCTGGTCATGTACATGCTCATGATCGTGCGTATGCTCATGATGGTGTACATGCTCCTCTCCATGTGCATGCGCTTTCGCCATATCCCCATGCAGATACGCCATATCATGATCGTGGTTCTCATGCTCCGCATCCAGAATGACATTGAAGTCGCAGGCATCCAGCCCCGATTTTTTCACTCTCGTAACGGCAGTTTTGTATCCCGGCAACTGAAGGCTTGCCAGTGCCTTCTCCAGTACCTCCTGGTCTGCTCCCAGATCGAGCAGAGCCGCAACGGTCATATCCCCGCTGATTCCGCTCCCGCACTCCAGATATAAACTTTTACTCATCTTTATGCACTCCCATTCTGTTAATCTGTGTTGCAATATATCCGGCCCCATAACCGTTGTCGATGTTTACGACAGCAATTCCGTTCGCACAGGAATTAATCATCGTAAGCAGCGCCGAAAGACCGTTCATGCTGGCCCCGTAGCCCACAGAAGTCGGAACTGCGATGACCGGTTTATCCACCAGGCCGCCGAGCACGCTTGCCAGCGCTCCTTCCATACCGGCAACGGCTACAACACAGTTGGCACTCTGAATCGTATCGAGGCGTGACAGCAGACGGTGGATACCACTCACGCCGACATCATAAATTCGCTCGACGTTTGCTCCGAAGTATTCTGCCGTCTGCGCCGCTTCCTCAGCAACGGAAATGTCTGCGGTTCCCGCCGTACAGACGGCAATTTTGCCAATTCGCTTTTTGTCTTTCTTCTCTATTTTTAAAATATGCGACAGCGGATCATAAACCACTTCCGGGAACTTTTCCCGGATCAGCTCATACTGGTGCTCGCTGGCCCTCGTTCCAAAAACCTCGCCGTCCTGCGCATAGAGACGCGTAAAAATTTCCAGCAGATGCGCATCCGCCTTCCGCGCACAGAAAATCACCTCCGGAAACCCGCTTCGGATTTCACGATGCGTGTCAAGCTTCGCATATCCCATCTCCTCGAACGGCTCTTTTTTGAAATATTTTTCTGCCTCTTCGATGGAGATTTCGTTGTTTTTTACTTTTTCCAGTACCTCTCTTGCCTCCAAAACATTTCACCTCGTTTTCGTTTTTCAACTCTTTTCTTTTGTACTCACATACGGTACAACATAAAAAGAAAGCTGAAACCTCTGCTCTGCCAGAACCTTCTCTTTTCTGACACTGCAAATCTCCAGCTTTCTTTATTCTAAACTATAAAGTGCACTTTAAGTCAAGCAGATTCTATACACAGTATACCGTTCTTTTTCCGTTCCTGCAATCCCTTCTTTTCGCGGCTTTATCCGGCATACGGAAGATCTGCAAAATATGCATGCTCATCTACCCCGTGAATCATATAAGTATATCCGTATTCTGTCTCCACTTCAATCCGGCACCGTGTTCCATCCGAAGTTTCTGCATCCAGATACGTTTCTTTATCGGTTTCCTGTGGAATCAGTTCCGTACCTGCCGGAAGGACTCTGTTTTCTGTACTTCCGTCTTCGTTTTGAACGATAACTTCTAGTTCCTGCTTCAGGACGAGCGGTTTTTTGTCCCAGAAAATTGTCCATGCATCTTCTTTCGCCTCCGGAAGTCCCTCGCTTCCGACCCCGACGTTCCGTTCCCCGGCATACGTTCCCAGCAGATTGATTCTTTCCACCCAGGAAAACGCGTCAACATCTTCTATTCCGTTATCTCCAATTCTTCCATCCAGACAGCCAAGTCCCACAGCTTCATCCGATGATACCCGGAAAACGGTTACCGAATATAGTCCGTCTTCGTGATACGATTCCTGATACAAATAGTGGTCACCACTCTTTGTTCGTATCATCCAGGTTGCTTCATATCCGCCCAGGATCTCGAACTGCTTCACATTCTCTCCATAGTTGAGCGTCAGAATATACTTATAGTTTTCGAAGTCATGACCATTTTTTCCATCACCCTCAAAAGAAAAAGAAACTTCTTCCTCTGACGCATCCCCGTCCAGATCATCCCGGTAGATTTCTCCCTCTTCCAGTTTTACGGCGGAAGCTCCTTTTTCGTTTTTTCCTTCTTCGTCGTTCCCAAAACCATCATCGACCTCTTTCACAGTATCTCCATCCGACACCATATCATCTGATTTTGTTTCTGCCTCCGATGCACCGGATGCTGTGCTCTCCGATACACTCACCGGATTTTGTTTTGCCTCCTGCCCTGTCTGATTTCCGCAGCCGCTTACCATCAGTACCGCCAGACACACTGCTGTTACCCATGCATACCGTCTCATAAAAATCCTCCCTTCCGAAACCGTGTTTGAAAAAGGCTTTGGTTTACTTTCATTTCTGATACCCTCATTATATCGAAGGATCTCCCCGCCATGCAACCCATCTCGGAAATCGTAAGACAACTTAAGACAAACGTAAGAATCCCCGTCTGTACCGCATAAGCTGCCGCACAGACGGGGATTCCATACATCTAACTGTATTCCGTTGTCCTATTTGTTTTCTGCTTCTCTTTTCTTATCCAGTTTTACATTGCGGAAGTACAGCACCATATCTACGGTGATCTCTGCAATGTTCAGGAAATAGAAAGCCCATGCAAGGAAAAAGATCCAGTCTTTGTCCGGGTTGTTCATATAGCTGATAAATTTGTTGGCAATACCGAAAATATATCCGATCCAGATGAACACCTCAAAGTAAAGGCTCTTTCCTTTTGCTGTTCTTGAAGTCCAGGATTTATAAATGGACAGCGGCCAGGACAGGCCAAAGCACAGGATCATCAGTGCTTCCAGTAAGTGGCTTATCATTTCTACAGTCATGTTTTTCTTCCTCTTTCATTTCTTTTTCTGCCGAAAGTCGCTTGCAAGTGTTAATGCCCTGATGTCTTTTCAGCTTGAGACCTGTCTGAAATAATCAGACGGGTCCATGGTCTCTCTTGTATTTCGTCGTTACAAATGTAACCTTTAGTCTTCTTTATGCACTTCTAAATACTCTTTTCTTCCCATCTCATACAGGTTATTTCCCTCACAGTCGATGATAACGAAAAGCGGCATATCCTCTACTTCCAGACGGCGAAGTGCCTCTGCACCGAGATCTTCGTATGCGATCAGCTCTGCTTTTTTGATGCATTTTGCAAGCAGTGCGCCGGCTCCGCCGATGGCTCCGAAGTATACGCCATGATATTTCTTCATGGCTTCTACAACTTCCGGAAGACGTGCGCCCTTACCGATCATTCCTCTTGCGCCTACGGACATCATGGTCGGAGCATACGCATCCATACGGCCGCTGGTGGTAGGACCTGCAGATCCGATGACCTGGCCTGGTTTTGCAGGGGTCGGTCCTACGTAGTAAATCGTAGCGTCTGTCGGATCAAACGGGATTTTTTCTCCTCTTGCGAGCGCTTCACACATTCTCTTATGTCCGGCGTCACGGGAAGTATAGATAGTTCCGGTCAGATATACGGTATCTCCGGCATGCAGTGTTTTTGCCAGTTCTTCTGTTAAAGGCAGCTGAATATGTTTTTCCATGATCAGATCACCTCCGTTTTATGACGGGTAACATGGCAGTTGATGTTGACTGCACACGGCATTCCCGCGATATGAGTCGGCATTGTCTCGATGTTGAGGCCGATGGCTGTGGTTTTTCCGCCGAAGCCCTGCGGTCCGATGCCGAGTTTGTTGACTTTCTCCAGCATTTCTTTTTCCAGATCTGCGTAGAACGGATCCGGGTTCTCGGAATCGATCGGGCGCATCAGTGCTTTTTTCGCAAGCAGTGCACATTTATCGAAGGTTCCACCGATACCAACGCCGACTACCATAGGCGGGCATGGGTTCGGGCCTGCTGTTTCAACAACTTCCAGGATGAAATCCTTGATTCCCTGAAGACCTGCGGACGGTTTGAACATACGGATCATACTCATATTTTCGCTTCCGAAGCCTTTCGGGCCTACGGTAACTTTGATCTGCTCGCCAGGAACGATCTCGGTGTAGAGCATAGCCGGTGTATTGTCGCCGGTGTTTCCTCTTCTGACCGGATCTTTGACAACGGATTTTCTTAAGTATCCTTTGTCATATCCTCTTCTGACACCTTCGTTGACTGCCTCTGCAAGATCTCCTCCTGCGATGTGCACATCCTGTCCGATTTCCAGGAAAACACATGCCATTCCGGTATCCTGGCAGATCGGCACGTTCTGTGCGTCTGCGATCTCATAGTTTTCTACGATTTTGTCCAGAACACCTTTTGCAATCTCGCCATCCTCGCAGGCACGGCAGCCTGTGATGGCACATTTTACGTCTTCCGGAAGATGGTAGTTTGCTTCGATACAAAGTTTCTCTACCACATCCGTAATGGTACTAGCCTGAATTTCACGCATGGGGTTCTCCACCTTTCTTTACTTCTATGATTTATCGTACCGAAAAACCTTTTGGATTTCAGCACGGAAAGCGTGTCCCGGAAGCGGCTTTTAAACGCCGCCCCCTTCCGACACGCTTTTTCGCGGTTACTGCATTTTACAGGTGTCTTTTACCTGCATAATTCGGCAGAAGCTGCGGAGATACCATACCGGTATCAATACCTGCCTCTTTTAAGATCTCAGCGTATTTCTCAACGTGATCCAGATTCATCTTGCCAAGCGTTACGTCTTTTGCTTTTGCTGCGGCAGCTTTTCCTGCATCGCGGCCAAATACAATAACGTCAAGCAGAGAGTTACCCATCAGACGGTTTCTTCCGTGGATTCCTCCGACAGCCTCGCCTGCTACAAGCAGGTTGTTTACCGTATTGGTGAAGCCTTCGCCATTGATTTCCAGACCGCCGTTCTGATAATGCAGGGTCGGATAAACCAGAATCGGCTCTTTTCTCATATCGATACCATACTGCATGAACATACGGAACATAGCCGGAATTCTCTTCTCGATGGTTCCTTCTCCGTGAAGCAGATCGATCATCGGGGTATCCAGCCATACAGCCTTGCCCTGCGGAGTCTCAACGCCCTCGTTGCGGTCGTCGGAGCATTCACGAATAATGCTTGCTGCGGATACGTCACGGGTTTCCAGTGGATGCATGAAAGCTTCGCCGTCTACGTTTACGAGCATTGCGCCAAGAGAACGTACTTTCTCGGTTACCAGAGCACCGAAGATCTGAGCCGGGTAAGCAGCTCCGGTCGGATGGTACTGAATGGTATCCTGATACAGAAGCGGAGCACCTGCACGGTATCCGAGGATCAGACCGTCAGCGGTTGCACCGTAGTGGTTGGAGGTTGGGAAGTTGTTGTAGTGAAGGCGTCCTGCACCACCGGTTGCAATGATAACTGTTTTTGCTTTTGCTACCTGATACTCTCCGGTCTCCATGTTCTGAAGAACAGCACCGGCAACCTGTCCCTTATCGTCTTTGATCAGCTCTACTGCGGATGAGAACTCAACGACCGGAATACCACGGTTGATGACTTCATCACGCAGAGTTCTCATAATCTCTGCGCCGGAGTAGTCACGGCACGCATGCATACGTTTTCTGGATGTTCCGCCGCCGTGTGTTGTTACCATACGGCCGTTCTCATCTTTATCGAACATAACGCCGAGGTTTTCCAGCCAGGAGATTGCATCCGGAGCTTCCATTACGAGCTTGCGGAGCAGTTCCGGTCTTGCAGCAAAGTGTCCGCCGCCGAATGCATCGAGATAATGCTGTGCCGGGGAGTCATTCTCTTTGTCTGCTGCCTGGATACCACCCTCTGCCATCATGGTGTTTGCATCACCGATACGAAGCTTGGTGGTAATCATAACGTTTGCGCCTGCCTCGTGTGCTTCGATCGCGGCAGAAGAACCTGCTCCGCCGGCACCGATAACGAGTACGTCTACGTCGTAATCTACTTTGTCAAGGTCAATATCAACACCTAAAATACGGCTGTTGGACTCCAGCAGATAGCCGAGCTCTGTCGGAACTTTCTCACCTTTGTTCGGGCCGACTTTCAGGGTGATGAAGCCTTCCTCTTTATAGTCCGGATGATATGCTGCAAGAAGGGCATCTTTCTCATCCGCTGTCATTCTTCTTGGCTCATTTGCCATTCTCTGGGCTCTGGTAGCTTCCACCTTTTTGATGGATTCCTGCATATTAGCCAGTGTGTACATTCGAATTTCCCTCCTTATTTCTCGATCTCACGGTTATTGTAGAGTTCCTGGATTTCATCGATTGGTTTACCCATCACCTGTTCAATCAGATCATCGAATTTACCTTCGTGAATCTCTTCTACACGGTTTTTCAAATGCTCTGCTTTCGGAACAATGTACTTTCCGTTCAGACGTCTTGCCAGCTCTCCTACCATCGGATGGGAGATTCCGGCCGGACAGCGGGATGCGCAGATTCCGCAGCCGATGCAGTCGAAGGACTCTTCTGCACATTTTTTGAAGTCGCCTCTCTGTGCGTATGCGATATACTGCATAACGTTCAAATCCTGAGGACATCCTTTGGTACATGCATTACATCCAACGCAGCTGTAGATTTCCGGATACAGATCCATCATGACTCTCTGCTCTGCGCTGATCTCTTCGATATCGTAGGTTCTCTTGTCGATTGGATAGAACGGAAGGCTTGCGATATACATACCGTCTTCTACCTGTGTCTGACATGCCAGACAGGTTTTCAGCTCATTCTTTCCTTTGATTCTGTAGATGGTCGCACATGCACCGCAGAATCCGTGACGGCATCCGCATCCGCGTTTTAACTGATATCCGGCATACTCCATAGCGGTCATAATGGTCAGATCGCCAGGTACGGAATACTTCTTGCCGTAAACGTAAATATTTACCATTTCCTGCATTTTCTTCAACCTCCGTTTAATATTCGTTCGGTAATTCGTCAATCTCGTCGCAGCGGAAAACAGGGCCGTCCTTGCAGACGTATTTATCTCCGATGTTGCAGCGGCCGCATTTTCCGATACCGCATTTCATACGAAGCTCCAAAGTAGTGTAAACCTGTGTTTTCTCATAGCCCAGTTCCTGAAGTCCCTGAAGAACAAATTTGATCATGATCGGCGGTCCGCAGATCAGAGCTGTTTTGTCAACGGACATGTTCAGTTCTTTCACATAATTCGGAACGAATCCTACATGACCGTCCCAGCCTTCCTGCTCACGGTCAATCGTCAGATGCACGTTGACATCTTTTGCTTTCGCCCATACTTCCTGGATCTCTTTTAACTGTACCAGATCGTCTTTGGAACGGGAACCGTAAACGATATCTACGGTACCGTAGTTGTCACGATTGTCCAGTACGTAATTGATCACGGAACGCAGCGGAGCAAGTCCGATACCACCGGCGATGAACAGCAGGTCCTGTCCTTTTAATACAGTTTCTACCGGGAAATGATTTCCGTACGGTCCACGAACCAGGATTTCATCTCCTACGGACATATTATGAAGATAGTTTGTTAAAGTACCGCACTCCTTGATGGAGAACTCCTGGTACTCTTTGTTTGTCGGGGAGGATGTAATGGAAAACAGCGCCTCTCCAACGCCCGGCACGCAGAGCATTGCGCACTGGCCCGGCATATGTTCAAACAGCTTGGTGCCGTCCGGACGAACGATACGGAATGTCTTTACGTCCGGTGTTTCGCGGCGGATATCTGTGATGATACCGACCTGCGGCAGCAAAGCGTTTTTCTTTTCTTCGCTTCCACAACTACAATTGCACATTTACTTGGTACCTCCCATGCGTTTGATGACTTTTACGATATTCAGCGACTGCGGGCATTTCTCTACGCAGCGTCCGCATCCGACGCAGGAATACATTCCATCGTTGTTGTCCGGGAAGTAAACCAGCTTGTGCATGAAACGCTGACGGAAACGCTGCATCTGTGTGGTACGGTTGTTTCCTGCTGCCATCATCGTAAAGTCAGAGTACATACAGGAATCCCAGCAACGGTAACGCTGTACACCGTTTCCTGTATTGAAATCCTTGATATCATAGCACTGGCAGGTCGGACAGGAGAACGTACAGGTTCCGCAGCCTAAGCAGGCATCGGAAAGCTCTTTCCATTTCGGATCATCGAAACGCTCTTTTGTCTTGCCTACGCCCCATCCCTCGAGGGAGAGATTGCTGTTTGGCATCTTGTCGATCAGGGTACGGATGGCTTCTTTTTCAGCCTCAACCTCTTTTGCAAGATCCTGCTCGGTAAGGTATTCTTTCACAAGCTCTGTCAGCTTCTCACCCTTTTCGGTTTTTGCTTCCCATGCATAACCGTCAGCTACCTGCCACATCGCAACATCTGCCTGCGGTTCTGCCGCATCGATGCCGAAGGTCTTACAGAAGCAGCTGTCTTCCGGTTCATGGCATGCAAGAGAAACCACGATGCCATGCTCTCTTCTTGCTGCATAGTAAACGTCAGCCGGCTCGCTTAAGAATACGCGGTCCAGAACATCGAAAGCACGGACATCACATGGACGAACGCCGAAAATAGCGAACGGTGCGTCTTTTAATGCTGCCGGTTCGATGCTGGTCTTGTTTGCCTTCTGATAGCAGGAGTAAAGAACTTCACTCTGCGGGAAAAAGGCGTCTTTTGGGGATTTTACGGTTTTTAAGGTATCGAGATCCACTTTCGCGTCCTCGGTCCAGAAACCGAAATTGGTAATTCCATTGTTTTGTACCGGAAGGAAAAGATCCATCTCCTTTGCAACAGCGGCAAGGAGCTCCGGCATTTTTTCTCTGCTAATCTGATACATCCCTTAACCCCTTTCCTTGACGATACTTGGCTCTACATCTTCCTGTGTGAAGTTGGTGAGCGGTGCACGGCTGTCAGTGTCTTCTCCTGCCTGATACTCTCCGTAGAACTCATCGATATCTTTGATGAATTTACGATTCAGAAGGTGCAGCGGAATATGCTGCGGACATACGCGGGAACACTCGCCGCAGTCCGTGCAGCGTCCGGCAACGTGGAATGCACGGATGATGTGGAACATCTGCTCCTCAAATGTCGTAGTGTTTGCTTTCTGTGCAGTATCGTAACGATCATTGTCAAATACGCATTTGATACAGCTGCAGGCCGGACATACGTTGCGGCATGCATTACAGCGGATACAGCGGGAAAGCTCATTCTGCCAGAATGCGAACCGTTCTTCCGGAGCCATTGCCTCAAGCTTTTCAACCAGTTCGAAACGGCCTTCTTTTGCCGGTTTTTCCTCGTCACAGCCTTCTGCGAGCTCGTCGTATGCTACATGTTTTCCACCCTTGCAGGCCTTACATCTCTCGAGGATGACATCCTCTCTTTTCAGCTCTTTGTCACCATAAACCGTTGCAACTTTGATGGTATCGCCGTCCTCTGTTACAGCGGTAATACCCTTGCAGCCTGCTTCACGGATTTTCTCGATATCGAGTTTTCCGTCACATCCTACACCAACGATATAGGTTTTCTCGCGGTCCACACGATGCTCTTTGATTAACTGATTAAAGCTGTAGGTATCGCACGGTTTTAAGAAAACGAGTGTTTTTCCTTCTTCTTTTGATGCTTTAATCATGTATTTGCTTAAGTTGGCACCACAGAATCCGTCATAGGTAAATTCGTCAAGACTCTCGGCACTTTCAAAAAATGCAGGCTCTGCGCTGAAATCTGTATCGCCTTTTCTCCAGCCAAGAACGCGGACTACGGTACCGTCAGACAGAAGCTCTTTTGCGCGTGATACTAATTTTTCTTGCATCGTAAATCCTCCAATCTGACATTTTTACCAAGACTTCTCACCTGCTCAATGAACTCGTTCATGGTCTGGGAGAATTTCACACCTTCTGCGGCGGATACCCATTCCACACGGGTACGTCCGTTTTCAACTCCAAGATAGTCGAGCATGGAGAACAGCAGGGTCATACGTCTTCTTGCATAATAGTTTCCTGTGCTGTAATGGCAGTCTCCCGGATGGCATCCGCAGAGAATGACTCCGTCAGCACCCTTCTGGAATGCTCTTAAGATAAAGAGCGGATTAACACGGCAGGAACATGGAACACGGATGATCTTTACATCTGCCGGATAGGAAAGACGGCTGGAACCTGCCAGGTCTGCTCCTGCGTAGGAGCACCAGTTGCAGCAGAATGCCACGATGACTGGCTTAAATTCTTTGTTTTCGTTGTTATCTATCGGCATATTGCATCTACCTCCGCGAGAATTTGTCTATTGGAGAATCCTTTCAGGTCCATAGCACCGGACGGACATGCAACGGTACATGCACCACATCCATGGCAAAGTGCGCCGTTAACGACTGCCACATGTCTGGTTTCGCGGATTCCGTGGTCGTTGACCTGACGATCTTCGTAAGAAATCGCGCCATATGGGCAGACTTTTTCACAGGATGTACATCCATTACAGAACAGCGGATTGGATTCTGCTGTACACGGGTTGGTGGTCAGTTTGTCTTTTGCAAGCAGTCCGACTACTTTGACAGCAGCTGCTCCAGCCTGTGCAACGGTTTCCGGAATATCTTTCGGTCCCTGGCATACACCGGAGAGGAAAACTCCTGCGGTCGGAGACTCTACCGGACGCAGTTTTGCGTGTGCCTCGGTAAAGAAGTCGTTGGTATCCATACTTGCAGTCAGCATGGTAGCCAGTTTTCTTGCATCTTTACTCGGCTCGATTGCCGTTGCAAGGACAACAAGGTCTGCTTCCATCTTGATCTGACGGTTGTCCAGAAGGTCGGATCCCTGTACCAGAAGACGTCCGTTCGGAGCCTCAGATACTTTTCCTACCTGACCCTTGATATAATCTACACTAAACTCTTCTACTGCACGGCGATAAAACTCGTCGAAGTTCTTACCCGGAGTACGAACATCAATATAGAAGACATGTACATTGACATCCGGATAGTGGTCACGCACCAGCATGGCCTGTTTTGCGGTGTACATACAGCAGATCTTGGAGCAATAGCTCTTTCCTCTGCAGGTTACGTCACGGGAACCAACGCACTGGATAAATACGATATCCTTCGGATGCTCGCCATTGGAAAGACGTACTACTTTACCGCCTGTCGGGCCGGCAGCGTTCATCAGACGTTCCATTTCAAGAGAGGTAATAACGTCTTTGCTCTGGTTGTAATAATATTCATCAAACTTATCCAGATTGATGGTATCAAAACCTGTTGCAACAACGATAGCACCGTACTCTCTTGTAATTACTTCATCTTTCTGATCGTAATTTACTGCACCTGCTGCGCAGACTTTGGAACAGATACCGCATTTTCCGGTTTTGAAATGGATACAGTTTGCAGTATCAATGACCGGTACATTCGGAACTGCCTGTGCGAACGGTGTGTAAATTGCAGTACGTGTAGACAGTCCGCGGTTGAACTCACTTAAGTTTTTCTTAGATGGACATTTCTCCTGGCAGAGACCACATCCGGTACATTTGTCCATATCTACGTATCTTGCTTTTTTGCGGATATCTACTTTGAAATCACCGACAAATCCGCCAACGCTCTCTACTTCACTGTAGGTATAGATATTGATCTTCTCATGGGCATTTACCTCTCCCATACGAGGAGTCAGGATACAGGAAGAACAGTCAAGGGTTGGGAATGTTTTATCGAGCTGGGACATTCTTCCGCCGATACTTGGGGTCTTCTCTACGATATCTACTTCATATCCTGCATCTGCGATATCCAGTGCTGTCTGAATACCTGCGATACCGCCTCCGATCACCAGCGCACGTTTTACAACGCGGCTCTCGCCCGGGGTAAGCGGGGTGTCCAGCATAACTTTTGCAACGGCTGCACGGGCCAGGATCACGGCCTTCTCGGTAGCCTCTTCCATATCTTTATGAATCCAGGAACACTGCTCACGAATGTTTGCAATCTCCAGCTGATACGGGTTCAGACCCGCTTTTTCTGCTGCTTTGCGGAACGTTCCTTCATGCATACGCGGAGAGCAGGAACAGATCACAACGCCGGTCAGATGCTCGTTCTGAATGGCATCGATCACTTTCTGCTGACCTGTTTCGGAACACATATACTGATAATCCTCTGCATGTACAACACCCGGCTCTTTGCTGATGACATCAACAACTTTTTTAACATCAACGGTAGCCGCAATATTTGTACCGCAGTGGCAGACAAATACTCCTATTCTTTGCACTTTTCTCTCACCTTTCTGTGGATGGGTTGTTTTTTACTTTCTATATTTACGGAATGCACTCATCAGCAGCTGCTGCGGAGTCTCATCGTCCAGAAGTGCCGGAATTTCATCCGGGGAGAGATAATTCTCACCTTTCTGGCGGATGACAGAAAGACGGACTGCCTCGATCAGTTTGGCAGGTTTTACGTCTCTTGGACAGCGCTCTACGCATGCGAAGCAGGAGAGGCATTTCCAGATGGACTTGGAGTTCATCAGTGCTTCCACATCGCCGTTCTGTACATAGGATACGAACTGATGCGGACGGATGTCCATCTCATTGTAAGCAGGGCAGGATGCAGAGCATTTACCGCATCTCATACATTTTCTGGTATCCACGCCGGCGATGGCACGGATTTCATCGGATGTTACAATTTTCATGCCTGCACCTCCTCTTTGATGCCGAGTGCTTCTGCAAGAAGCTCGGTAAAGTAGGTAACCGGAAGACCTTCTTTTGTTCCGTTATTGCGCAGGTTGTACATGCAAAGCGGACATGCGGTGATCAGTTCTTCTGCTCCTTTGTAGGATGCGGACGCCATGATCTGGTCTACCATGTTGGATGCCATTTTCTTTTCTTTGAGGGATATGTAGCCGCCACAACACTCGTTTCTCATCGGATATACGACCGGTGTTGCACCAAGGGCTTTGATAAAATCTTCAATGATTGTCGGGTTCTCCGGATCATCGAACTGCATTGTGGTGCTTGGGCGAAGCAGCATACAGCCGTAATATGCGCCGATTTTTCTTCCTTTTAAAGGATTTACCACTTTTTCTTTGATCTTGTCGAATCCAACGACGTCACGCAGCACTTCCAGATAATGAAGCACTTTTGTTTCGCCAAGATACGGCTCGGAAAGAGCCATGTAGTTGTTTACTTTGGTCTGAATGTCTTCTACATTCGCCATATCATCGTTGACACGTTTGATTACATGATGACAGGCGGAACAGACCGTGATCAGATCCTGTCCTTTTTCTTTGGCGTCTGCTAAGGCGCGAACCGAAGAAAGTTTTGTGGCGATTTCATCGGATGCCTGTGGATACACAGCTCCGCAGCACTGCCAGTTTTCAATTTCTTCCAGTTCAAATCCCAGAACTTTTGCGCACTCTCTGGCATAGTGATCCAGATCTTTTGCTTTGTTCTTCAGCGTACAGCCCGGAAAATAACTGTAGGTCATGGAATTGCTCCTTTCTTACTTGCTCCTGTTGGTTTCCATTTTTCCTGCGGTATCTTCTGTCCGGCACCGGAAAAGTTTCCGATACTCTTTTTATGTACACCCGGCGAAAAATTTCTTCAGGCGCACGTTAAGGCAGTGGGAGATACCGCTCTTTCGCACTTTCTGCCACTGCCATAAATTTTATGTTTTGAGCTTATTGCCCGCTCTTAGTGCTCGATCTGTGCGATAACTGCTTTTAATGCGTCAGCACTTGCTTTGAGTTTTTCTACTTCCTCTTTTGTCATACGCATCGGAATCTTGCCTTGTACGCCTTTCGGTCCAACGAGGGTCAGTGTGCTTAAGCATACCTCCTCGATGCCGTACTCACCGTGCATCATGGAAGATACGGTTGCTACAGAATCGGAAGAAGAAAGAATGGTTGCTACCAGTTTGCATACTGCAACAGATACTGCATAGAAAGTAGCTCCTTTGTTTGCAATAACCTGTCCGCCGGAAGTTCTTACGTACTCCAGCATAGCATCTTTGTCGATCTTGGTTACGTTCTTGCCCATTTTTTCTACAGTCTCGTAGTACTCGTCCAGGCTGACACCGGAAACGTAAGCGCCGCTCCACGGAATGAAGGAAGTATCGCCGTGCTCACCGAATACGTAAGCGTGGATGTTTTTCTGGGCAATGTTGAGGTGTTCAGACAGTCCGCAGCGAAGTCTTGCGGAATCCAGCATGGTACCGGAACCAAGGATCTGGTTTTCCGGAAGTCCGGAGATCTTTGTAAACACGTAGGTCATGATATCAACCGGGTTGCTTACAATGATGTAGATGGCATTCGGAGCCGCTTTTACGATTTCCGGTGTGATGGATTTTAAGATGTTTACGTTGGTCTGGGTCAGCTCAATACGGGTCTGGCCAGGCTTTCTTGCAATACCGGAAGTAATAATTACGATATCAGAGTCCTTGGCATCCTCATACTCACCTGCGATGATGGAGACCGGATCGCGGAAGCAGGTACCCTGCGCGATATCCATAACCTCTCCCTCTACTTTTTTCTTATTAATATCGATGAGGACGATCTCAGATGCGATATCTTCGTTCGACAGTGTATAGGCGATCGTAGATCCAACGCTTCCAGCTCCAATGATGGTAATCTTGCTGCTCATAAATACTCCTTTCTAAAATACCCCTAGTTGGTTTTTGTGATTGATAAATTTTTCACTTTCCTTATCATAGCACTATGACAAGAATTTAACAAGTGTTTTTTTCGAGCATTTTCGTGAAATCTTTTTTCTCACTGAGCCCGTACGCTTCCAGAAGGGGTGCTCTGGATATATTTCAATACAATTATACCATTTTTTGTTCTTTTTCACAAGAATTCTTTCCAAAAACTTACAGTTTTGTCCTTCATCCCGCAGAATTCGTCTTTTCCCGCATGGTTCCCGGGGTTTTGCTTTCTGTGTTCAGTTTCACATATCTAACTTTCGTTCGTTATATTTTTAACAACTTTTCGTCATATGTGTTAGTTTCTGTCCTTCTTTTCTACATTTTGTAGGATGTATCCGCCAAATTTCCTGTCTGATTTTCGTTTCTGCTGCCGCCAGACGCAAAAAAAGACACGGATTTTTCTGTTCCGTGTCTTTTTTGCTCTGTTTTTTCTGTTTTTGCTTCTATTCTTCTGTTTCACGGGCCGTTGCCGCTTCGGCAAATGCATTTCCATATTCGGCAAGCGCCTCTTTTGCATAGACGGCATCTGACCGGTACGGCACATTTCCGTTTCCGACGTGCATCGTCACGTCCGCGCCTTTTCCAAGGATCAGAACAACCTCTCCCGGTACGGCGCCAAGAATCGCCTCCCGGATTGCTGCTCCGCGGTCCATGCGGATCTGGAAGGATGCACCTTCCTTTGCTATGTATCCGCCGATCTCCTCACAGATCGCCTGCGGATCTTCGTTTCCCGGATCATCCGGTACGAGGAAAATCCGGTCCGCCCGTTTTCCGGAAATCTCACCCATATCTTTTCTGCGGTTGAATGCTTTTCCGCCCGGGGTTCCGAACACAACGCTTACGCGGCTTCCCGGGTATTCGAGTGCTACGGTATCAAACATTTTTTCAAAACTCAGGCCATTGTGCGCGAAATCCACGATCGCTGTGACCTCGCCCGCGCTGCTCTCATACGTCTCCATCCTTCCCGGAACGGTGACGCAAAGGAGGCTTTCCTTGATCAGCGAAACCGGGATTCCCATCGACCAGGCAGCCGCAATGGCAGCTACGGCATTCTCCACATTGAAGACTCCGTGCACCGGCAGGGTAAAATCTTCCGAGAAATCCGGTCCTGCCACATGGAAATAGAATTTTCCTCTGCCCGGCTTGATATCACTCACGCGGATTACAGCATTTTCTTTCGATCCAAACGTAACGACGCGCTCACATTTTGCCGCAGCTTTCAGGATTTCCTCGATATGGTCGCTGTCCAGGTTCACGCAGGCGCAAGTGCAGCGGTCGAAGATCTTTAATTTCGACTGGAAATAATCATCAAAATCCTTGTGCTCCGTCGGGCTGATGTGGTCCTCGGAGATGTTCAGGAAAATGGCGGTATCAAAATGCGTGTTTCCGACTCTCTCGTATTTGAGCGCCTGGGAGGATACTTCCATCACCATATGGGAAAGGCCTGCATCTACGGCATTGCGCATATGGCGGCACAGCTCCAGGGATTCCGGCGTGGTGAGCGTTGATGCTTCTCTCGTCTTTCCGTCGTAATATTCAATCGAACTTAACAGTGCACATCCGTTTCCGCCCTGTTTTTTCAGGCAGGCATCGAGCATCGACTGCAGGTAGTATGCTGTCGTTGTCTTTCCTTTTGTTCCGGTCAGCGCCGTGACATGCAGCGACTTTGCCGGATAATCGTAAAACGCCTCACCCAGCACAAACTGTGCTTTTCTGGCATCGTTGACGATGAGTGCCGGAATTTCTTTTCCCGCTTCGTATTTTTTTTCACTTACATAGGCAACAGCACCGCGGTTTACGGCGTCTTTTAAGTATGCCTCTTTGAATGCAGCTCCTTTGCAGAGAAACAACGTTCCCTGATCTGCTCCGCCCGAAAAATACGTTACGAGGGTAACGGGTCTGTCCTCTCCTTCTTTTCCTTCCGGCTCTGCAAATTCCACCAGAAGGCCTTCCTGCTCCAGAAGTTTCTTATATTCTAATACCGACTGTTTCATAGGATATCTTCCTCTCTTCTATGGGATTCTTTTTCAGCTTTCCTAAAATCCAGGCTCCATTATACCAGAATTGAAACAGCTTGTCCATCTTGCGGCACGGCTTACATCATCTGCGCATTTTTCTCAAAAAGAGAACGAAGCGTTTTTGCACAGTACAGGTACGCCGGAACGAGAAACAGATCGGCGAGAATCCATGCCACCGGGCTTGCGAAGCAGACTGCGGTGTAACCAAAATACGGAACCAGGAAAAAGGCTACCACCGAACGGCCGATCATCTCGCAGACGCCGGCAAGGATTGCAAATTTGCTGAAGCCCATGCCCTGCACGGTAAAGCGTACGACATTGACAAGGGTCAGCGGAATGTAAAATACCATGTTGATCAGCAGCATCTGACGCGCCTGGTCGAGGATGACCGTCTCAGATGCATCTACAAAGAGAAGCGAAATCTGGCGGGACCACAGAAACATGACTCCTAAAATGACCACGGAATACACGCTTCCAATAATGGAACTTGTCAAAATACCGGTGTTGACACGATCCATCTTCTTCGCACCGACGTTCTGTCCGGCATACGTCGCCATAGTGGAGCCGAGCGCGTCGAACGGACAGCAGCAGAACATGGAAATTTTACCGGCAGCCGTAACAGATGCAACCGCAGTGGAACCAAGGCCGTTGACAGCGGTCTGCAAAATAACACTTCCGATCGCGGTGATTGAATACTGCAGTCCCATCGGGATTCCCATATTGCACAGATTAAGCACATAATGCTTGTGCAGCTTCCAGTCCTCTCTCGTAAAAGCAAGGATGGTGAATTTTTTCTTCATATAAAAGAGACACAGGAATCCAGAGACTCCCTGCGCGATAATCGTCGCCCACGCGGTTCCCGCTACTCCCATCGGGCGGACCAGCGCAAGATCTAGCACGATATTCAGTATTGAAGAGATACCGAGGAAAATCAGTGGGGAGCGGCTGTCGCCGAGGCTCCGCATGATTGCTGATGTCTGGTTATAGAGCACCATAAGCGGAATTCCGAGGAAAATAACAAAGATGTAAGCGTATGCACCGTCCAGAATATCGGACGGGGTTTTCATCAGAATCAGAATGTCGCGGCACCAGATGCAGACAAGAACGGTCATCACCACGGAAAGAATACCGGCCAGGACGGCTCCATTTCCTACATACCGGCACAGCGCTTTCCGGTCTCCTGCCCCGAACATCTGCGCAACCGGAATTGCAAATCCGCTGCAGACTCCCATACAGAATCCCACGATCATAAAGTTGATCGAACCTGTGCTTCCAACAGCCGCGAGCGCTTTCGCGCCTAAGAATTTTCCTACAATAATCGTATCGACCATGCTGTAAAACTGCTGGAACAGCATGCCGAGCAGCAGCGGCAGTGCAAACCCCAGAATCAGTTTTACCGGGCTGCCGTTTGTCAGATCTTTTACTGCACTTTTCTTTGTTGCCATGTGATGTCCTCCCTATTGTCGTATGTTTTTGCTTCCCCTTTTTGTCGAATCTCATGCCATTTTATATCTTGTTCTCCCGGAATGCAATCCCGTAATACTGACGAATTGCATGACGGTTTTTCGTCACTTTTACGTGTTTTTGACGTGGGCACATCGTTTTATTTTCTGCATGCGCAAAAACAGCTGCAGCCGGCTCCCACCCTGGGAACTCTGACCGCAGCCGCTTTACTGCTTTTTTCAAAATTTTTAATCTGCAAGTGCTTTTTTCTTCCACTGCAGCAGAATCATCACTGCCACAAGCGCCGTCAGGAAATCCGAAACCGGCTGGGAGGCAATAACACCGGAAAATCCGGCGATCTTTGATGTACAGATAATGACAATGGCAAAAATCACGCCCTGACGTCCTGCAGAGAGAATCAGCGCGCCTGCCCCATTTCCAATCGCCTGGAAAATGCAGGTGGAGGCAAGCACAATACCGACAAACGGCATGCCGATGAGCTGGACACGGAGAATCTGCTGTGCGACTGCGATTACACTGGCATCTTTTAAGAACAGTCCCACCAGAAGCGGAGCCGCCGCACCGAGCACAATCGCCATTCCGGCACCGGTCAGCACTTCCAGAAGGAAGGCAAAACGGATTGTCTCGTTGAAACGTTTTTTGTTCTTTGCGCCATAGTTGTATCCGACCAGTGGCTGTCCGCCGAAAGCAAAACCAACCATGACAAGAACGGAGATCATGATGATTTTGAGGGCAATTCCCATCGCTGCGACTTTATCTGTTCCATGCGGCTGTAAAAAGCGGTTCGTCAGCGTCACGCCGATGCTCTGCATGAAGTTGGTGACAGAGGCCGGAATGCCGATCGCAAGGACGGCGAGGACTTCCGCGCCGGTCACTTTCAGTTTCCGGAAATCGACGGAGAGATAACGGCATTTCTTTATTATAAAAATCACATAGAAAATATCGCCGCAGATATTGCCAAGCACCGTAGCAATCGCAGCACCTGCCGCTCCCAGGCCAAGGGTGTAGATAAAAACCGGGTCGAGAATGATGTTGACCACGGCTCCGATCATCGTTCCGATCATGGATGCTTTGGCAAAACCTTCGGTGCGCACCAGGTTGTTCGGTGTCAGCTGGACAATGATAAACGGTGCGCCGAGTGCAATCCACTGGTAATAGTCCCCCGCATACTGCCACGTCGTCTCATCGCAGCCGAGAAGACCAAGAATCGGCTGTTTGGCCGCAAGCAGGATGATGCTGACCACAATGCCGACAGCAATCGCCGCATAAAAGCAGAATACACTGATCCTTCTTCCGTCCTCGTACTCTTTTTTGCCGAAGAGACGCGAAATGACTGAGCTGCCGCCGACACCGAAGATGTCTCCGAGTGCGATCATCAGCGTGAAAATCGGCGTGCCGAGCGATACGCCGGCGATCAGTGCGGTGTTTCCGGTCCGCGCGATGAAGAAGGTATCTACCATATTATAGATCAGCGATACCACCATGCCGAGCACGACCGGGAGCGCGAGCGTCATATATGCTTTTGACACTTTGGTTTTCTCAAACAATTCATTTTCCATTTTGAAAACTCCCCTTTTCTCACTTTTTCCTGAATCACTTTCTCACGCGGCGAAACAGCAAGCGTTTCACTGCTGAGTGAACTGTAACTTTCCTTTTGTCCTCGTGTATTTTAGCAGACTTTCTTGCTTTTTATTGTGTCATGTGTCACAATAAGGAAGAAAAAACAGATTCTTTAAGAGAGGATTTTTTCTATGAAACGAATCTTTGATCCGGCTCTGCTGGACTTTTATCTTCAGAAATATGAGATTCCGTCGCTTTTTAACACCCCGGATCTCGCCTTTTCCCTGTACCAGTTTGAAAAGGGAGAACGCCTCGACATACTGAACCCTGAGGAATATCTCTCATTTCTTGTGAACGGCTCCATTGAGATCAGTGCCAACCGCGCCGACGGCACCAGCTATCCGATCGGCTATCTCGACAGCTTTACCTGCATCGGCGATATGGAATTCTGCGGAAAGCGCGATGATACGCACCAGATTGAGGCACGCACCACCGCGCTTTGTATTGTTCTGCCGCTCGCTTCCACGAAAGAGCTTCTGCTGAACGACAACCGCTTTTTACGATATCTTTTAAACTCTGTCACCGAAAAGCTGATGCTTTATTCCAGCTCTCAGTCCAATTTTTCCACGCTCGAGGAATCCTTCCTCTCTTATCTCTCAGAGCGCTGTCCGGATCAGACCTTTTCCGGTGTAGAAAAAATGGCCATGCAGCTCCACTGCAGCCGCCGCCAGCTCCAGCGCGTTTTTAAAAAACTGCTGGAAGAGGGACGGCTCACGAAGCTATCCAAAGGCTCCTACCGCCTTCGCTGAATATTTAACTGAATTTTTTCCGGATTTTCTCTGCCGCTTTTACCATATTCCGAAGGCTCGCATCTGCCTCCGGCACACCTCTTGTTTTCAGTCCGCAGTCCGGGTTGACCCACAGTTTCTCTTTCGGAATTTTTGTGAGCATCACCGTAAGGCTCTGCACCATCTCCTCCACAGACGGAACACGCGGAGAATGAATGTCATAAACGCCAGGTCCAACCTCTGTCTCAAAATGATTTTCTCTTAAGGAATCCAGAATCTGCAGATCCGAACGCGATGCTTCAAAGGTGATGACATCCGCATCCATATCGTCGATGGCCGGGATGATGTCGGTGAATTCACTGTAGCACATATGGGTGTGAATCTGAGTTTCCGCTTCGACTCCGCTGTGTGTCAGGCGGAATGCCGGGATGGCAAAATCAAGATACTCGCTGTACCAGTCTGATTTCCGCAGCGGCAGCTTCTCGCGAAGGGCAGCCTCGTCGATCTGAATCATGCGGATTCCATTCGCCTCAAAATCGAGCACCTCGTCGCGGATCGCCAGGGCAATCTGAGAAATCGATTCCCTGATGGAGATATCTTCTCTCGGAAACGACCAGTTGAGGATCGTAACCGGGCCGCTCAGCATTCCCTTCATGATTTTTTTCGTCAGAGACTGCGCATAAACAGACCAGGCAACGGTAATCGGACTCTTACGGTATACATCACCCCAGATAACCGGCGGTTTTACGCAGCGGGTTCCATACGACTGTACCCAGCCCTTCTCTGTGAACAGGAAACCGCCAAGCGCCTCGCCAAAGTACTCTACCATATCATTTCTCTCATATTCGCCGTGTACCAGCACGTCGAGTCCGATCTCCTCCTGCCATGCAACACACTCCGCAATTTTTGCACGATTAAAGGCTTCGTACTCTTCCTTCGTCTTTTCTCCTTTCCGGTAAGCCGAACGATTTGCTTTGACATCCCTGGTCTGCGGGAAGGAACCGATCGTTGTGGCCGGAAACTCCGGCAGGCCAAATTCCGCTTTCTGCAGTTTCTGCCGCTCGCTCCGCTTCGGCAGACGTACGGCATCCTGTTCGGTGATGCGGGACAGGCGCTCACGCACCCCGTCATTTTCACAGTCTCTCTTCTCCGCAAAAAGTCTGTGATTGTTCTGATAACTCTCCGCTTTTGTATAGTCCGCAAGGTCTGCTAAAACTCCAAGTTCCTGTAGCTCCGTCAGCTTTTCCTCCGCAAAAGCAAAATAAGCGCTGCATTCCTTTGGAAGCTTTGTTTCATGCTTCAGCGTGTAAGGCACATGAAGCAGAGAACAGGAAGTGGAAAGTACGACAGAAATGTTCTTTTCCTGCAGGCCTTTCACCGTCTGCAGTGTTTTCTCGTAATGATTCTTCCAAATATTCTTTCCATTGACAAGTCCCGCAAACAGGATTTTATCAGCCGGAAAGCCGTACGCTTCGATCAGGCGCACCGTCTCTTTTCCCTCCAGAAAATCAAGGCCGATTCCGTCGAAATCCATTGCTGTGAGATCCTGGTAAACATCCCTTACATCACCGAAATATGTCTGCACCAGAACACGGCAGTTTCCTTTTTCCTGCAGAACCGCGTCATAAAGGCGGTGGAACAACTCCACATCCTGCGCATCCATATCGCGGACAAGGGCCGGCTCATCAAACTGTACCCAGGCAATCTGCTGTTTCTGACACTCCTTCAGCAGTTCCTGATAGGCTGCTGTGAGATCCCCGATGAAATCCTCCGCTTTCTTTTCTCCGGTGAATCTGCAAAGCTTCAGCATCGTGTAGGCTCCAATCACAACCGGTTTTGTCGCAATGCCAAGCTCTTTCGCCTCCGCATACTCATCAAAAAGCTTGGACGCGGAAAGATGGATGACGGTGTCATCTTCTGCTTCCGGTACAATATAATGGTAGTTGGTGTTGAACCATTTTTTCATTGCCAGTGCTTTTACATCACCGGATGTACCCTGATATCCTCTTGCCATGGCAAAGTAGGTATCCAGTGCGGATAACTGCAGCTCCTGATACCGTTTTGGAACGATTCCAAGCAGTACGGCCGTATCGAGTACCAGATCGTAATGTGAAAAATCGTTGCTGGAAATAAACGTAATTCCGGCCTCTTTCTGTGTCATCCAATGTGCTTTCCGCAGATCTTTTGCTGTCTGCAGCAGCTCCTCCGCTTTGATCTCGTTCCGAAAATATTTTTCAGAAGCAAATTTTAATTCCCGCAGGGTACCGATTCTCGGAAACCCAATCACTGATGTCTGCATAGCCTTCTCCTCTTCCTGTTCGTTTTCATCCAAAGTGTTTGTTGTCCTTTCGACAAACTGTATTATACGCGACAGTTTCCGATTTGAAAAATACTGAAAAAAACAGGTTGCCCATAGTTTCAAGTTATGGACAGCCTGTTCTTTGTTTACTCCAGATATTTTTTTAAACATTCCAGGTACGCAACGCCAATGCTGCTGCGTCTTCCTTTTTTATGTGTGATGTAGCCGATCCGCATTTCGCTCTCATCGGCGAGCGGAACGGCGATAATGTCCTTTCCATTCAGGTTTTCGTCGATCACGCCGCTGCACACGGTATATCCGTTCAGGCCGATCAGAAGGTTGAACAGCGTGGCACGGTCGCGCACGCGGATGTTTTTCTTCCGCTCCGATGCCGAAAAGATTTCCTCAGAAAAGTAGAACGAATTGTGCTCACCCTGCTCAAACGAGAGGTACGGATATTCTTCGAGTTCTTCGTTGGTGATCACCGTCTGCTGTGCCAGCGGATGATTTCTGCTGATGAAAACGTGCGGCCTTGCGACAAACAGAAGATGAAATTCCAGTTCCTGCGCTTTTAAAAGCTTCGTCAGCACCTTTTCGTTAAAATCGTTTAAAAACAGAATCCCAATCTCGCTGCGCATCCGCGCCACATCCTCGATGATCTCGTACGTCTGTGTCTCCCGGAGGCTGAAATCGTACTCCTTCTGTCCATATTTCTGGATCAGATCCACAAACGCATTGACGGCAAAGGAGTAATGCTGCGTCGACACGCAAAACTGTTTCTTTCCGCCGTCTTTTCCCTTGTACTTATCCTCCAGGATCGCCGCCTGCTCAAGCACCTGACGCGCGTAGCCAAGAAAATCATCTCCCTCCTTCGAGAGGGTGATTCCCTTGTTTGTCCGGTTGAAAATCACAAGGTTCATCTCTTTTTCAAGTTCATGAATCGCATTTGTAAGGCTCGGCTGGGAAATGTACAGCCGGTTTGCCGCCTCTGTGATGGTTCCCATCTCCGCTACGGTTACCACATATCGTAACTGCTGCAGTGTCAAGCAGTTACTTCCATTCCGGGAGAATCGACGTTCCGATCGTTCCCTCCGGCATTTTTACGCCGAAGTTCTCTGCAACGGATGCGCCGATCACGGCGAAGGTGTCCTTCCTCTCCTGAAGGCCGCTCTCCTTCATAGACGGTGAGTACGCAAGGAGCGGCACCTGTTCTCTGGTGTGGTCCGTTCCGGTATAAGTCGGGTCGTTGCCGTGGTCTGCCGTGATCAGGAGCAGATCGTCGTCTTTTAACTGCTCCAGCAGCTTTCCAAGGTTCACATCGAATTTTTCAATCTCTTTTCCGTAGCCTTCCGGGTTTCTTCTGTGGCCCCAGAGTGCATCGAAATCGACGAGGTTGACAAAGCACAGTCCGGTAAAATCTTTTCCTGCCGTCTCAATCGTCTGCTCCATGCCGTGGACGCTGCTCTTGGATTTCAGACTCTCCGTGATGCCCTCGCCGCAGAAAATATCGTTGATTTTTCCGATGCTGATGACATCATATCCTGCCTCCTGCATCGCGTTGAGCACGGTTTTTCCCGTCGGTTTGACAGCGTAGTCGTGACGGTTTGCGGTGCGGACGAACTCTCCTTTTTTCTTTCCGACGTACGGTCTTGCAATGACACGGCCGACTTTCCACTCGTCTTTCATGGTCAGCTCACGGGCAATCTCGCAGTAATGATACAGCGTCTCCAGTCCCATCGTCTCCTCGTTGCCGCAGATCTGCAGTACGGAATCCGCCGAGGTATAGACGATCAGTTCTCCGTTTTCGATCTCGCGCTCTGCCAGCTCATCGAGGATCTCCGTTCCGCTCGCCGCCTTATTGCCGATGATCTTTCTGCCGGTTCGTTTTTCCAGCTCATCGATCAGTTCTTTCGGAAATCCGTGATCGGTGAACGTAACGAACGGCTTTGTCGTGTAAATTCCCATCATCTCCCAGTGGCCGGTCATGGTGTCTTTTCCGTTGCTCGCCTCGTTCAGTCTTCTGGCGTAACCCTTTGCCTCATCCTCTGTCACACCGCAGAGATTTCCCATGCCGAGGCGGCGCAGGTTCGGGATTTCAAGGCCTCCCTGACTCTCCCAGATGTGGCCGAAGGTATTGACACCGACATCCCCAAACTTCTCCGAATCCGCCATCGCCCCGATTCCGAGAGAATCCAGGACGATCAGAAAAATACGGTTATATTTTCTCATACTCTTTACTCCTTTCTTTTTAACTCAGCTCAAACATTCCATGATAGAGCTGATAATATTTTCCTTTCTGTGCCAGAAGTGCGTCGTGGTCGCCGCGCTCTACGATATTTCCCTGCTCCAGCACCATGATCGCATTGGCGTTTCGCACGGTGCTTAAGCGGTGGGCGATGACAAATACGGTTCTGCCCTCCATGAGCTGGTCCATTCCTTTTTCGATCAGCGCCTCGGTTCTGGTGTCAACGGAGGATGTTGCCTCGTCAAGAATCAGCACCGGCGGATCGGCAACGGCGGCACGGGCAATCGCGAGAAGCTGGCGCTGGCCCTGGGAGAGGTTGGCTCCATCGGAGGTCAGCATCGTGTCGTAGCCGTTCGGCAGACGGCGGATGAAGGAATCCGCATTCGCAATTTTGGCCGCACGTTCAATTTCTTCCTGCGTGGCATCGAGTTTTCCAAAACGGATATTTTCTGCTACGGTTCCCGTGAACAGATGGGTATCCTGCAGAACGATACCGAGGGAGTGGCGCAGAGCGTCTTTTTCGATATCTTTTACATCAATGCCGTCGTAGACAACCGCACCGCCCTGGACGTCGTAGAAACGGTTGATCAGGTTCGTGATCGTCGTTTTTCCGGCTCCTGTGGAACCGACAAAAGCAATTTTCTGGCCTGGTTTGGCATACAGGCTGATGTTCTTTAAGATCAGACGGTCTGCCGTGTAGCCGAAATCCACGTTTTCAAAACGCACATCGCCCTTTAATTCCGTCATCGTTCCGTCTGGGCGCTTCCATGCCCAGCGGCCTGTTGTCTCTTCGCAGACGGCAAGTGCGCCGTTCTCTTCTTTTACGTTGACCAGTTCCACTTTTCCCTCATCGATTTCCGGCTCCAGGCTCATCACGTCGAAGACACGCTCCGCACCGGCGAGCGCTGAGAGAAGGAAGTTGCTCTGCTGGGTGAACTGGTTGATCGGAAGCGCCGCCTGGCGGACAAAGACAAGGTAGCTTGCCAGGCTTCCGATATCGGCTTTTCCGTGCAGGGCGAGAAGGCCGCCGAGCACTGCCACAATCGCATAATTGACATACGAAATGCTGACAACGACAGGAACCATCGTCGCCGCATACCCCTGCGCGCCGGTTCCCGCTTTCCGGAGCTCCTCATTCTTTTTGCAGAATTCCGTAAAGCTCTCTTCTTCGTGGTGGAACACCTTGACGACTTTCTGTCCGGTGATCAGCTCCTCAATATAGCCGTTCAGTTCTCCGAGGCTGTTCTGCTGCTTCGTATAATAACCCTTGCTGCGCTTTCCGCTGAACTTGATATACCAGAACATGATACCGTAGCACACCGTTACAATCAGCGAGAGCCGCCAGTTTAGGATATACAGCAAGGTCAGTGTTCCCACAATCTGGATGAAGCTCTGGATAACCATCGCAAAACTGTTGTTCAGGGCATCTGCCATCGTGTCGATATCGTTCGTGAAAAGACTCATGATATCGCCGTGGCGTCTGCTGTCGAAGAACTGCAGCGGCAGTGTCTGGACGTGTTCGAACAGATCGCGGCGGATGTCAAAGACAACCTGCTGTGCTGCTTTTACCATGGTCTGCGTGTAGCCGTATGCTGCGAGTGCGCCGCACCCGAAAATGAGTGCCGTAATCAGCACGCCGCGCAGCAGTGTGTGCACATCTCCGTCCGCCAGTCCGTTGACAACCGGGCGGATCATATACGTTCCAAGGAGGTTGGCTCCCGCGCTGATTGTTACCAGTACCGCTACGACTGCGAGCATTTTTTTGTGCCGTCCCAGATAAGACAGGAAGACGCGCAGCGTGTGTTTCAGGTTCTTTGGTTTCTTTCCGCTATAAGCTCTCGCTGCCATTTTCGTCTCCTCCTTTCATCTGTGAGGCGTAAATTTCCTGATAAATCGGGTCATCCGCCAGCAGTTCAGCGTGCGTGCCGATCCGGTGTACTTTTCCGTCATCAAGAATGATGATCTGATCCGTATTCATGACGGATGTTACTCTCTGCGCAATGATAATTTTTGTGACATCCTTCCGCGCCGCCAGTGCCTCGCGGATCTTTTTCTCCGTTGCCGTGTCGACCGCACTTGTCGAATCATCGAAGATCAGGATTTTTGCCTTTCCGATCAGCGCACGCGCGATGCAGAGACGCTGCTTCTGGCCTCCGGAGAGGTTGCTTGCGCCCTGCTCGAGCACGGTGTCGAGGCCGTCCGGCATGCGGTTCAAAAATTCATCCGCACACGCCGCGCGGCATGCTTCCCGGATCTCCTCATCGGATGCATCCGCATTGCCCCATTTCAGGTTTTCACGCACGGTTCCGGAGAACAGCACGTTTTTCTGCAGAATGATATTGACTGCATCGCGGAGAGCGGCAAGATCGTACGCGCGCACATCCTTTCCGCCGACGCGGACGGTGCCGCGGCTGGTGTCATACAGACGCGGAATGAGCTGCACCAGCGTCGTTTTCGAAGAACCTGTTCCTCCGAGGATTCCTACCGTCTGACCGGCTTTGATCTTCAGCGTAACATCGGAGAGTGCGTACTCTTTTGCTTCTTCTTTGTATTTAAACGATACGTTGTCAAACTCCACGCTGCCCTCTGTCACTTCTGTTACACCATTTTCCGGCGAGGTGAGCACGATTTTCTCATCAAGCACCTCGACAATCCGGTGTGCGCTCGCCATGGAACGGGTCAGGAGCAGGAAGACGTTTGCAATCATCATCATCGAGTTCATGACCTGCATGACGTAGCTTAGAAATCCGGTCAGGTTTCCGACGGCAAGCTGTTTTTTCAGAATCATATTTCCGCCGAACCACAGAATCAGCACGATCGCGGTATACATGACGCCCTGAAATGCCGGCAGATTCAGCACGGCGTAGTGGAACGTCTGCTCGCTCGCTGCGGTCAGGTCGGTGTTGACCTCGTTGAATTTGTCTTCCTCGTACTCATCCCGCACGAAAACTTTGACGGCACGGATCGCGGTCAGCCCCTCCTGGACAACGTTGTTCAGGCGGTCCACCATGGACTGCAGTTTTGTGTACATCGGGGCAACTCTCCGCACAATCAGGGAGAGAATAAAGCCAAGAAGCGGGGTACATACAAGGAATACAAATGCCAGCCGCGGATTCATATAGAATGAAAGGCCGATTCCCATAATCAGAAGCGACGGTCCGCGCGTGATCGGGCGGAAGCCGGCGCTTACCATATTCTGGATGACGGTAACATCCGTCGTCATACGGGTGATCAGGGATGATACCGCAAAGTGGTCGAGGTTGGAAAATGCATACTGCTGCATTTTCTCATACTCCGCCTTCCGGATCTCAGCTCCCCAGCCGTACGTCGCCCGCGCCGCAAAGTGCGCGTATAAAATTCCGGTCACAAGCGCACAGAGCGCGCAGACTCCCATCTGGATTCCCTTGCGGTAAATGTAAGGGATATCGCCGTTCGCAACGCCGATGTCAATCAGATTGGAAATCAGAATCGGAATAAAAAGTTCAAAACACGTTTCTACCAATACCAGCACTGCTCCGAAAATCATATCCCGCTTGTAGGGACCTGCATACGAGAGCAGACGCTTCATATCATTCATCTTCTGTCATGTCCTGCCACTCAAAATGTGATTAAATATACTTATCACATCGAGATAATGTAAGTTCTCACGAATCTTACTTACTGCTTCCTTGTGTATACTTTTGATTGACCGAAATCATATCTACTCGTAGATCCATGTACACTCCACAGTCGTTAATTCCCGAAATAGCCTTCGGTACATACTTACATTTGCGTCCTTATGCAATCTTGTAAGTTTTTACACCTCTCAGATTCAGTGCCGCATTGAAATCCCTGTCTTCGACATAGCCACAATGACATCGAAATATTCTATCTGAAAGTTTTAAATCTTTCTTGATCATTCCACAACAATGGCAGATTTTTGATGATGGATACCATCTGTCTGCAACCCGAAGCTCAATACCATTTTCCCTGCTTTTCGCCTTAAGCTTTATTCTGAATTCGTAAAACTTCTGCGAAGCAACTGCTCTTGAAAGATGGTTGTTCTTCATCATTCCCGATACGTTTAAGTCTTCAATCGTTATATAAGATGGTTTGGTTTTTACGATCTCTGCGATTGTCTTATTGATGTAATCCGTACGGATATTGTCTATTTTATGATGAAGTTTTTGTACCTTAAGTTTTTGTTTTTGTATATTCGCTCTTTGAGTGGACTCTCCTTTCTTTAGATTTTCATACTTTCGGGAGAGACATCTCTGTTCCCGAACGAGTCGTTTTTCTAATTTCTTTAATCTTGCTGATTTGTTGATATTCTTATATGTCTTACCATTTGAAACAATGGCAAAATCCTTTAACCCCAGGTCGATGCCGATTCCTTCGTTAGAAAGATCAGCAGTTTTATTATCAGGAATTTCTATAAGAGCCGAAACATAATATCTGCCCGCTTTCATGGAAACATGGCCGCTTTTTATGATATATCCTTCTTTCGTCGTAGGAATGTATCCTTTTTCTTTGATACGAACCCATCCAAGTGATGGAATGTTAACTCGGTGTCTCTCGCAGCGACAATCTTTCGGATTATTCTTTACGAAATACATCTTCACATCTGATCTGCCTTTCTTTTTGAACTTCGGAAAAGCACTTTCATGATTAAAGAATTTTTTAAATGCAGTCTGTCCATGATTTACTGCCTGGGTCACCGCTTTTGAGTATGCTTCCTTAATCCATAAATATTCTGGATGTTGTGGAAGGTATTCATGATTCAGCCAGACTCTGAATTTACTGCTGCTCATGAATTTTTCGCCATTTTGATAAAGTTCTTTGTTATGGGCCAGATAGAAATTATAAATAAATCTACAAGTTCCTATTGTTTTATGAATCCTGACTTTCTGCTCTTCTGTCGGATGAATTTCCGTCCTGAAGCTCTTTAGCAATTTCCTCGTCCCTCTCTATTTGTTTTTTATACTTACGAAGTCCATACAGCCTGCAGGAGAACACATGAAGTATGGAAACAATATCCTGTACAAGTTCTTCCTGTGGTGATAATTCTTCGTTGTTTACCACCACGATCGTTGTGTTGCATTTCATACAGAATTTTTCAAACCAATCATAACCGAATCGGATAAATCTGTCTTTGTGGGTTATGATGATCGTTTTTACTTTCTGTTCCATTACTTCATCTAATAATTTATTCCACTTTTTGCGGTTGTAATTAAGACCACTTCCATACTCTTCGATACATTGGTCTACAATGATTCCCCTAGCATTACAAAACTGTCGTAAAAATGCGACCTGGTTTTGCAAATCGTCTTTTTGATTTTTTGTAGATACTCTGGCATAAATAACTGCCTGACGTTTATCATTTTCGATATTTATGCCTTTGAATTGAAGATATTGGTCATACGTATAATAACGCCTGTCAGTTGGAGTTCGATTTGCTTTTAAAATCCCTTCTCTGTCCCAACGCTGTAGCGTTTTAACAGATAGCCCTAACAATTCAGCAAAATCCTTCGGCTTGTAGTTTGTGATATTTGATGTGTTCATAATATGATTCTCCTTTTGTATGTTTAAACACGTTATATCACATTTGACAATATATTTAGTTACTTATATTTTCCTCCTTTTGCTGTTTTTCGGAGTCCATTTTACCATACCCCGGCATGATTTTCAACGCGCCGAAATAATCCCTTTTTCCCCAAAAATCCCCTTTTCCCAACAACTTTTCTGTCGTCAGAAAAAGAGGATCGTTTTTTCACTCACGGATAACCTGAAACGTTTTCCACTTGCCCTGTTTGAATCTCCACCAGAAGATGATGCCGCGCACGGACCAGTCGAGGCACATCGCAAGAGCGATTCCCATAACGCCCATGTTCATCCAGATTGCAAAAATCACAGAGAAAATCAGGCGGACGCCGATGGTCGTGAAGAGGGAAATTCCCATTGTGAATTTTACATCTCCTGTCGCACGAAGGCCGCTTCCAAGCGGTCCGGCGTAGCAGAGTGCAATACCGTTGAAAATATTATGCAGCAGTACCAGCCAGAGTGTCAGCCGCTTCGTCTCCTCGGACACCGCATAGAAGGAAAGGACAAACGGTGTGACTGCAAAGACAAGCGCATTCCATGCCACTCCAATGATCAGTGTGATTTTTATCAGCTTGCGGAAATAATACTCCGCCTGATCAGTATCTCCCGCGCCCATGCACTGTCCGATGACGGTGATGAATACTGGGGAAAGTGCACTGCTTGTGAGTGCCGCCATGGACCATATACTCTGGGCAATGCCGTTTGCGGCAATCTGGTAGGTACCAAACAGTGCTACCACACTGGAAAGTGCTACTTTGACGAGCTGGAAAATACCGCTCTCGATACCGTTCGGAACTGCGATACTGAGGATCGTTTTCTGGAAGCTCAAGTCTACTTTAAAAATCCACTCTTTCAGGTACTGCACCGGATTTCGCTTTGAGAAGCAGAGAACCGTGATAACAGCTGCGGAAAAGATACGCGCAATCAGCGACGGAACCGCAACGCCAGGCACACCTGCATGCAAAGCAAAGACGCCGATACAGTTTCCGACTACGTTGATCACATTCGATGCAATCGAAAGGTACATCGTCGTGCTGGTTTTTCCAAAACTGCGGTACAAAGCCGCTCCCGCATTGTAAATCGCCATTGCCGGATAGGAATATGCCGAGATACGCAGATACGTCACGCATGCCGCCATGACATCATCCTCAACCTTGCCGAACATCAAACGCATCAGCTGTTCGTTGGCAACCAGTACCACTACAGAAATAACAACCGACAGCAATACCGATGCCGTCAGAAGCTGGGAAGCTGCCGCTCCCGCCTGCTCCTTGTCCTTCTTTCCGATATACTGGCTGATGACCACCGCACCGCCGGATGCCAGCGCTGTGAACAGATTGATAAAGATCATATTAAACGCATTGACCAGTGACACACCGGAAACCGCCGCCTCTCCGACAAATCCGATAACAAACACGTCCGCAATTCCGACCAGAGCCACCAGAAGCTGCTCTAGGAAAAGCGGAATAATCAGCTTTTTCAAATCCTGATTTGTAAACATAAAACCCCTCCTGCCATTTTTCTTTCTGTCTCTATTTTAGACATCTAACAGCTCATTTGTCTAATGCTTATTCTAAATGGCAGTTCATACGCGGATTGCATATTACACTTCACAGAAATCTCTTTTCACTTTCTCACACAGCTTGCCATACACACGCTCCACAAACCACGGCTCTGTCGATTTTTCTGCGATCTGCTCCACCGGAATCCAGCCGACTGCGCTGTTTTCATCCGGCTTGCAGCGGATTTCCTGTACCGGATCTGCTTCCATGAGATATGTCACATTCAGATGGAGATGTGTCGTCACGTACTTTCCGCGCTTCACATGGCCGTCCACCGACAGGATTTCGAGCGAGAATGGCTGATCCGATAAGAGCTTCACCTCTTCAATCCCGGATTCCTCCTTCACTTCTCTTACCGCCACGCTGTAAAGATCCGCATCTCCGTCCGCGTGGCCGCCGAGCCATGCCCAGGAATGGTAAATATTGTGATACGCCATCAGCACCTGCTTCCGATCCGGGCTTACGACCCAGGCGGAGGCAGTCAGATGTGCGGTCTCATTTTCCCGCGTCAAAATATCGCATCCGCTCTCCATCCATTTCAGCAGAATCGCCCGATCCCGCTCTTCCTGCTCATTGTACGGACGGTATTCCCGGATCTGCCGCAGCAGGTTTTCTTTGGCTGTTTCATTCTGCATCCGTTTTCCCTCCCACTTTGATTTTAAACGATTGATAAAAAAGACCCCGGCGCCTGTATTTCTACAGACCGCCGGGGTCTCCTTACGTTTGAACACAAATCATGCTATTGCATGAAAATCCTGATTCGGACAGATTCTGCTTAAATTAAGCGTTCTTCTGAGCGATAGCTGCCTGAGCTGCTGCCAGACGGGCGATCGGCACACGGAACGGTGAGCAGGAAACATAGTCCAGACCCAGTTTGTTGCAGAACTCTACGGAGCTCGGATCTCCACCGTGCTCACCGCAGATACCTACGTGCAGAGAAGAGTTAACCGGTCTTCCAAGATCGATAGCCATCTTCATCAGCTTGCCAACGCCGTCCTGATCGAGTTTTGCGAACGGATCGTTCTCGAAGATCTTAGCGTCATAGTAAGCGTTCAGGAATTTACCAGCATCGTCACGGGAGAATCCGTAAGTCATCTGAGTAAGGTCGTTGGTTCCGAAGCAGAAGAAGTCTGCCTCTTTTGCGATCTCATCTGCAGTCAGAGCTGCTCTCGGGATCTCGATCATGGTACCAACTTCGTATTCAAGGTCGCTGCCTGCAGCTGCGATTTCAGCGTCAGCGGTCTCTACTACGAATTTCTTAACGTATTTCAGCTCTTTGATATCGCCAACAAGTGGGATCATGATTTCCGGTTTTACATTCCAATCCGGATGAGCTTTCTTCACGTTGATGGCTGCGCGGATTACTGCGCTTGTCTGCATCTTAGCGATTTCCGGATAAGTTACAGCAAGACGGCATCCACGATGACCCATCATCGGGTTGAACTCATGCAGACCAGCGATGATTGCTTTGATCTGCTCAACAGTTTTGCCCTGAGCATCAGCCAGTTTCTTGATGTCCTCTTCCTCAGTCGGAACGAACTCATGAAGCGGCGGATCCAGGAAACGGATGGTAACCGGGTTGCCTTCCAGAGCTTCATACAGCTTCTCGAAGTCTCCCTGCTGCTCCGGAAGGATCTTAGCAAGTGCTGCTTCTCTCTCTTCTACGGTTTCAGCGCAGATCATCTCACGGAATGCATCGATTCTGTTGCCTTCGAAGAACATATGCTCTGTACGGCAAAGACCAATACCTTCTGCGCCAAGCTCACGAGCTTTTTTAGCGTCTGCCGGAGTATCAGCGTTTGTACGAACTTTCATGGTTCTGTATTTATCTGCCCAGCCCATGATTCTTCCGAACTCGCCAGCGATGGTAGCGTCTACGGTCGGGATCAGTCCGTCATAGATGCATCCTGTAGAACCATCCAGAGAGATGCAGTCTCCCTCGTGGAACTCTTTGCCAGCCAGTGTGAATTTCTTGTTTGCCTCGTCCATTACGATATCACCGCAACCGGATACACAGCAGGTTCCCATACCACGGGCAACTACGGCTGCGTGGGAAGTCATACCACCACGAACAGTCAGGATACCCTGTGCAGATTTCATACCTGTGATATCTTCTGGGGATGTCTCAAGACGAACCAGAACAACTTTTTCTCCTCTTTCAGCCCATGCAACAGCGTCATCAGCTGTGAAGACGATTTTACCGCAAGCAGCTCCCGGAGATGCTCCCAGTGCTTTTGCCATTGGAGTAGCCTCTTTCAGTGCTTTTGCATCGAACTGCGGATGAAGCAGAGAGTCAAGGTTACGAGGATCGATCATTGCAACTGCCTCTTCCTCTGTTCTCATTCCCTCATCTACAAGGTCGCAGGCGATTTTCAGAGCAGCTTTTGCTGTTCTCTTACCGTTACGTGTCTGCAGCATGTACAGTTTACCGTGCTCTACAGTGAACTCCATGTCCTGCATATCTCTGTAGTGTGTTTCCAGAGTTTTGCAAACTTCTTTGAACTGTTTGAAAGCTTCCGGGAATTTCTCTTCCATCTCGGAAATGTGCATAGGTGTACGAACACCGGCAACTACGTCCTCGCCCTGTGCGTTGGTAAGGAACTCACCGAACAGTCCGTTCTCTCCTGTAGCAGGGTCACGGGTGAAGGCAACACCTGTACCACAGTCATCTCCCATGTTTCCGAATGCCATCATCTGTACGTTAACAGCGGTACCCCAGGAATACGGGATGTCGTTGTCACGACGATAAACGTTTGCTCTCGGGTTGTCCCAGGAACGGAATACGGCTTTTACAGCCTCCATCAGCTGTACCTTAGGATCGGTCGGGAAATCCTCACCGATTTTAGCTTTGTACTCAGCTTTGAACTGCTCAGCCAGTTTTTTGAGGTCATCTGCGTCAAGATCTACGTCCTGTTTTACGCCTTTCTCCTCTTTCATCTTGTCGATCAGCTCTTCGAAGTATTTTTTACCAACTTCCATAACTACGTCAGAGAACATCTGAATGAATCTTCTGTAGCAGTCCCAAGCCCAACGTGGGTTGCCGGAAGCCTGTGACAGAGTTTCAACAACCTCTTCGTTCAGACCAAGGTTCAGGATGGTATCCATCATACCTGGCATGGAAGCTCTTGCTCCGGAACGTACAGAAACGAGCAGCGGATTCTTAGCGTCTCCGAATTTCTTTCCTGTGATTCCTTCCATTTTATCGATTGCTTCCATGATCTGACCCATGATCTCGTCGTTGATCTGTCTGCCATCCTCATAGTACTGTGTACAAGCCTCGGTTGTTACCGTGAATCCCTGTGGTACAGGAAGTCCCAGGTTTGTCATCTCAGCCAGGTTTGCGCCTTTTCCACCGAGAAGGTTACGCATGTCTGCATTACCTTCAGTGAACATGTAAACCCATTTTGCCATTGTTACTTTTCCTCCTACTTGTAATTTTGATAGGTTATAGTAAAGTATTTCCAGATTGCCCTGGATGATACGTTCACCCTATACCGATTGCACCGAAAATAAAGATATCCTCGGGGCGCACACATTTATTTTACCATAAGAATATCTTTAGTCAATAAAAATATGGCAAATTTTCGGTATTTTTTTTAATTTCTGGTTCTGCGTCCCTCTTGTGTCCTATTATATCAGCTTTTGGTTACTTTTTACAGGGTTTTTTGTAATTTTTGCGTAAAAAAAGAAGTATCGCACAATTTTTTTCATTTTACGATACTTCTTCTTCTATTTTTCCTGGTAAATTTTCGGAATTGTTTGATTTTATGCTTTCAGAATTACGGTTTTGATTACGAAATACAGCAGCACAATCACACCGAGTACGATACGGTACCAGCCGAAGGCTTTGAAATCGTGCTTCTTGATGTACTGCATCAGGAATTTGATGGCAAGAATCGATACCGCAAATGCCACCAGCATGCCGACGATCATGATCGCCACCTCAACACCGGTAAAGGCAAAGCCGTGTTTTACCAGTTTTAAAAGGCTCGCGCCGAACATAACCGGAACGGCAAGGAAAAACGTGTACTCCGATGCCAGCTCTCTCGAGCATCCCAGCAGGATACCGCCGATGATGGTTGCTCCCGAACGGGAAGTTCCCGGTACGATGGAAAGGAGCTGGAAAACACCGATATACAGCGCATTTTTCCAGGTAATCTCTTTGATTTTTGTTGCAGACAGTGTTCTCGTCTTGTTGTAATTCTCAATGATGATGAAGAGGACACCATAGATGATCAGCATCAGTGCTACGATCACGTAATTCATCAGATGGGCCTCGATCCAGTCGTTGAATGCCAGTCCGATCACGGCTGCCGGCAGACACGATACGACGATCTTGAACCACATGATAATTTTGTCCAGATAACAGTAATTGTCTACAAAGTTCTGAATACCTGCAAAGACCTTGTTGTCGCTTGGATTGGCAAAATAGCTCTTGCTTTTCGCTTTGCTTTTGCCATGAAACGGCCAGAGATCCCAGAAATAGATGACGACAACCGCAAGGATTGCACCGAGCTGGATGACAACTTCAAAAACATTCTTGAAATCAGCTGTCACATTCAGCTTAATAAACTCATCTACCAGAATCATGTGGCCGGTGCTGCTGATCGGAAGCCACTCGGTAATGCCCTCTACGATACCCAGCAGGATAACCTTTAACCACTCAATGATGTTCATACGATATGTACCTTTCTCTTTTTGAATTGGATGCCCTTTTCTGGCATTCTATTAAAAATCTATCATACTTATGCTAAAAACACAAGCGCGTCACGTTTTCTTTTTTGTAAAATCCATAACCCACATTCGGCCAAAAAAGCTCTCTGCCGCTTTGTTTCTGCAGCAGAGAGCTTTTCTTTGCTTTATGCTTCTATCATGCTTATCTCTTGTCGATCGTTGCGATATCGATCAGGGTCAGCTTCTTCACATCTGTATTTTCCAGACTGGTTACGAGTGCGGTTGCGGTATCCAGAGAGGTCAGTACGTTGACACCTGTCTCGATCGCGTTCCGGCGGATGACGAATCCGTCTTTGGAGTGCTCAACGCCCTGGGACGGAGTATCGATGACGAGGTCGATCTTGTGGCCGAGGATCAGGTCCATCAGGTTCGGGGACGGCTGCTCGATCTTGTTGGTGCGGATCGCATTGACGCCGTTCTCGTTCAGGGCTTTCGCGGTATTTCTCGTCGCATAGATCTTGTAGCCGAGAGCCTGGAATCTCTGTGCGATCGGAACGATATCCTCTTTATCCTCATCCTTTACGGTGATGATCATGTTTTTGTATTTCGGCAGGTTGATTCCGGCGCCGAGGAACGCTTTGTAAAGAGCCTCGTTGAAGGTCTTTGCAATACCAAGGCACTCACCGGTGGATTTCATCTCCGGTCCAAGGGCGATATCTGCGCCGCGGATCTTCTCGAAGGAGAATACCGGCATCTTGATGGCAATGTAATCTGCCTCTCTCTGCAGTCCCGGCTCGTAGCCAAGCTCGCGGATCGTGTGGCCGAGGATGACTTTCGTTGCCAGCGGCACGATCGGGATTCCGGTTACCTTGCTGATGTATGGCACGGTACGAGAAGAACGCGGGTTGACCTCGATGACGTAAACATCCTCACCGCATACGATGAACTGGATGTTGATCATACCGATGACATGCAGGGATCTTGCCAGACGTTTCGTATACTCTACGATAGTGTCTTTTGCATGCTGGCTGATGCTCTGTGCCGGATAAACGGAGATACTGTCTCCGGAGTGAACGCCGGCGCGCTCGATGTGCTCCATGATACCAGGAATCAGGATATCGGTGCCGTCGCAGACTGCATCAACCTCGATTTCCTTGCCCTGCAGATATTTATCAACCAGGATCGGATGCTCCTGTGCGATCCGGTTGATGATGCCGATAAATTCATCGACATCCTCATCGCTGATGGCGATCTGCATACCCTGTCCTCCAAGGACGTAGGACGGGCGGACGAGTACCGGATAGCCGAGCTCGTTGGCTGCTTTTTTCGCCTCTTCTGCGGTGAATACGGTGTGTCCCTTCGGACGCGGGATTTCACACTGCTCCAGGATCTCATCGAACAGCTCACGGTCCTCTGCGGCATCTACGTTCTCTGCAGATGTTCCAAGGATCGGCACACCCATTTTCAGGAGTGCTTCGGTCAGCTTAATCGCGGTCTGGCCGCCGAACTGTACAACGGCTCCGTCCGGATGCTCGATGTTGACGATATTTTCTACATCTTCCGGTGTCAGCGGCTCGAAATACAGTTTATCTGCGATATCGAAGTCGGTGCTGACGGTCTCCGGGTTGTTGTTGATGATGATGGTCTCATAGCCCTCTTTCTTGAATGCCCAGGTACAATGTACGGAGCAGAAGTCAAACTCGATACCCTGTCCGATACGGATCGGGCCGGAACCAAGGACGAGGACTTTCTTTCTGTCGTTTGTCTCGACAGCTTCGTTTTCGCCGCCGTATACGGAATAGTAATACGGTGTGGTTGCTGCGAACTCAGCGGCACAGGTATCTACCATCTTGTAAGCTGCGGTGATATCATACTGTTTTCTTAACGCTTTTACTTCTTCTTCGGTCTTTCCTGCCAGTTTTGCCACCAGATAATCCGGGAACTCAAGGCGTTTTGCTTCGCGCAGCAGATCCTCATCCAGCTCTTTGGCCTGTAATGCCTGCTCCATCTCAACGAGGATAGCCAGCTTATCGATGAACCATACATCGATTTTGGTGATCTCGTGGATCTCGTCGTAGGAGATGCCCTGACGGATCGCCTCTGCGATTCTCCAGATTCTCATATCGTCTACGATGTGAAGCTCTTCGATCAGCTCGTCTTTTGACAGGTGGCTGAAGTCATAGGACATCAGGGAATCTACGTGCTGTTCCAGGGAACGGATGGCTTTCATCAGCGCACCCTCGAAGTTGTTGCAGATACTCATAACCTCACCGGTTGCCTTCATCTGTGTGGTCAGGGTACGTTTTGCACTGATAAACTTATCGAACGGCAGACGCGGGATTTTTACAACACAGTAATCCAGCATCGGCTCGAAGCTTGCGTAGGTTTTTCCGGTAATGGCGTTCGGGATCTCATCCAGAGTGTAGCCAAGTGCGATCTTTGCAGCAACCTTTGCAATCGGATAACCGGTCGCTTTGGAAGCCAGTGCGGAAGAACGGCTGACACGCGGATTTACCTCGATAACACAGTACTCGAAGCTGTCCGGATTCAACGCATACTGTACGTTGCATCCGCCGGTGATACCGAGCTCGGTGATGATGTTGAGTGCGGAAGTACGCAGCATCTGATACTCTTTATCTCCCAGGGTCTGGGACGGTGCTACGACAATACTGTCTCCGGTGTGAACGCCGACCGGGTCGATGTTCTCCATGTTGCAGACGGTGATGCAGTTTCCTACGCTGTCCCGCATTACCTCGTACTCGATCTCTTTCCATCCGGCGATACATCTTTCAACAAGTACTTCGCCGACACGGGAAAGACGGAGTCCGTTCGAGAGGATCTCGATCAGCTCTTCTTCGTTGTAAGCGATACCGCCGCCGCTTCCGCCGAGGGTGTAAGCCGGACGCAGTACAACCGGATAACCGATCTTGTTGGTGAAATCGATACCAGCCTGTACATCATGGACAACCAGGGATGCCGCTACCGGCTCGCCGATTTTTTCCATGGTATCTTTGAATTCCTGACGGTCCTCTGCTTTTTTGATGGTCTGTGCTGTGGTACCGATCAGGCGTACGTTGTTTTCTTTTAAGAAGCCTTTTTCTTCGAGTTCCATCGCAAGGTTCAGTCCTGCCTGGCCTCCCAGAGTCGGAAGAACGCTGTCCGGTTTTTCCTTCTGGATGAGCTGCTCTACCACTTCTACGGTCAGCGGCTCGATGTAAACGCGGTCTGCGATATCTTTATCGGTCATGATGGTTGCCGGGTTGGAGTTCAGAAGAACAACTTCCATTCCCTCTTCTTTCAGGGAACGGCACGCCTGTGTTCCTGCGTAGTCGAACTCTGCTGCCTGTCCGATGACGATCGGACCGGAACCGATAACCAGAACTTTTTTAATATTCGGATTCTTTGGCATTATTTGTTACCTCCCATCATCTCAAGGAATTGATCAAACAGGTATCCGGAATCCTGCGGGCCAGGGCATGCCTCCGGATGGAACTGTACGGTAAAGATGTTTTTGCCGACGTATTTGAGTCCCTCGTTGGTGCCGTCGTTGACGTTCACAAAGGCCGGAACTGCCACATTCGGATCCAGGGTATCGGTATCTACGACGTAGCCGTGGTTCTGGGAAGAAATGTAAACTCTTCCGGTTGCCAGGTCCTTGACCGGGTGGTTTCCGCCGCGGTGGCCGTATTTCATCTTGTGGGTATCTGCGCCGGTAGCCAGTGCCATCAGCTGATGTCCAAGACAGATTGCAAAGATCGGTACATTGGAATCGTACAGTTTTTTAATCTCTTTGATAATGGATACGCACTCTTTCGGATCTCCAGGGCCGTTGGACAGCATGATTCCGTCCGGATTTGCGGCGAGGATCTCTTCTGCTGTAGTAAGCGCCGGATAAATGGTCACTTCGCATCCGCGCTCATTTAAGGAACGTGCGATGTTGTTCTTTGCGCCAAGATCCAGAAGTGCAACTTTAAAGCCTTCTCCTTTTAAAACTGATTTTTCAGAGCAGGTTACCTTTTCTACAACTTTTCCGGTATTATACGCTTTTAATTTTGGAATAATTTCATCGAGGTGATAATTTTCGTTGGTCGTGATCATACCGTTCATGGTACCTTTTTCACGAAGAATTTTGGTGAGAGCACGAGTATCGATTCCGGCGATTCCGGGAATATCGAACTTTTTCAGGAAATTCTGAATGGTGTCCTGGCAACGGAAGTTGCTGGGGAGACGGGATAATTCTCTTACAATATAGCCATCCGGCCAGGGTCTTAAGGACTCCTGATCATCATAACAAATTCCATAGTTTCCAATAAGAGGATACGTCATACATACTGCCTGTCCCGCATAGGATGGGTCAGTCAGCACTTCGAGATATCCAGTCATGGATGTATTAAATACGATTTCACTGATCACTTCTTTTTGTGAACCAATGCTGGTTCCGGTAAAGACATGCCCGTCTTCTAAGATTAGAAAAGCTTTCATCATTCCACCGTTTTCCTTTCTTTTTCGTTCGGTTTTGAGTTTGTATGAAATATGCATCTCATACTTTAATCTTTCAGATTCTATCACAACCAGGGAAACATTTCAACTATTTTTGTCGAATTACGGAAATTTCTTTTCTGGAATACTTTTGAAGTGTGTATTGGGCATAAAATGTCCTGTCGGAATTATTTTCTTTTCTGGAAAAATAAAAATACCCTGACGGAAAGTTTTCACACTTCCCATCAGGGCAATCCGAATTGGTCCACCGGACCAATTCTTGATACGCAAAGCGAAAAAATAATGCAGGAGATGGGACTTGAACCCACACGATCTTGCGACCACAGGCACCTGAAGCCTGCGCGTCTGCCAATTCCGCCACTCCTGCATTTCTTAGTTGTCTTAGCGGTTGTCCGCTTGACAAGATAGATAATAACAGCTTTCTAAAGAAAAGTCAACACCTTTTTTGAAAAAATTTTAATTTTTTTGATTTTATGAAAAATATGGATAATAGCGATAATTTTACACTATCTGAGATTCGTCTGTTTTTCTTTCCCCGTCTGCACATCTTCTCCGCACAGAAATAAAAAGACCCTGCCGGGAAGTTTCTGCATCATTCCAGGCAGGGTAAAAAATAATGCAGGAGATGGGACTTGAACCCACACGATCTTGCGACCACAGGCACCTGAAGCCTGCGCGTCTGCCAATTCCGCCACTCCTGCATTTCTTGTCTTGCGGCTCTCATGTGCCGCTCAACAAAACATATATTACCAGATGATTCCGAATCTGTCAACAGCTTTTTTTTCAAATTTTTTCAAAAAATTTCAAATTTTCTTTTTTGCCCCGAAAAGCCCGCCATCCGCAGGGCTTTTCGGGAGATCCTGCATCACCTGGACTCCCGGCAGGAAATTGCCGTCAGCAGCGCAAGTCCGAAGAAAATACAGAAATCAGAAACATTGAACACAAGTCTGCGGAACTTCTCCGGTCCAAACCGGAAGCTGACATAATCGGTCACGTAACCTCTCTTATGCCGGTCATACCAGTTCGACATGCCGCCGCCAATCGTAAGCGCAAGCCCAAGCTTCTTCGCCTTACACTTCCGTCTGCCCGCCAGCGCTCCGAGACGCGCCCACAGTCCGGACAGCAAAAAGAAGGTGAGAATTTCCACCTTCTTCGTGCTGTCCGCGAAGCCGCCGCCCGCTACGCCGCGGTTATGACATTTCCGCAGGACAATATGTCCTTTGCAGACCGGGATCTGCTCATTTTCCTTTAACTCCTCTTCTGCCTTCTTTTTCAGGCATCCGTCTGCAAGGAAAACCGCTCCTGGCAGCAGGGTCCAGATCATTCCTCTTCCGGTACCTCTGCTTCTTTTTCAGGCTCTTCTTCCGGCTCTTCTTCCGGCGCTGCTGCTTCGGTTTCTTCTGCTTTTTCTTCCGGTTCTACGTGTACAAACTCGGCATCCTCCGGCTCATCTTCCTTCTCCGGCATAGCAGCACCGCAGCGCAGGCAGAAAGCTGCATCTTTCGGAACACTTGCGCCGCAGGCCGGGCATACGATGCGGCCTCTCTTGTTTGCCACGTCTTCCTTGCAGTCTGCAATCTCTTTTTCCAGATCGGTGATATCTTTGCAGATGCCGGCAAGATTCTCGTCGAATGCTTCGCCGTTCAGATAGCGGTTGTAGATGATCTGTCCGATATCCTGGTAATTCTTCTCAATCTGATCCTCGAGCACATGCTGACGGGTGCGGATCTTCTGAATTTCTACGAATTCATCTGTTTTCTTTCCCACAGTATCCACTGTTTTTTTCAGTGTTTTACTTAAATTTCCAAAAAAATCCTCTGCCATAGTTAAAACCCTCTCTTTCTTATCTCTTATTTCAAGAAAACGCCAGTTTCACGTCTGCTCCGCTGTGTTTTCCAGTTACCTTATTTCTGCTCTAACTTTGGAACTTCCTGACCGCGCAGGAGAATCGTCGGCCCGCCGGTCTTTTCAATATAGTCTTTTGTGATGATAACCTCTCCGATGCTGCTGTCCTTTGGAATCTCATACATGATATCCAGCATGAAATCCTCGATGATCGAACGGAGTGCTCTCGCACCGGTATCTTTTTCCAGCGCTTTTCTTGCAATAGAGCGAAGTGCATCATCATCAAATTCCAGTTTCACCTCGTCGAGTTCGAGCAGTCTCTTATACTGCTTCAGGATCGCATTTTTCGGTTCTTTTAAGATCTCGACCAGCATATCCTCATTGAGACTCTCCAGCGTAAATACGATCGGCAGACGGCCAAGGAACTCCGGCACCATACCGAAAGTCCGAAGGTCTTCTAAGGTCACCTGTGACAGCAGGTTCTTATCCCCATCATACTTGTCCTTCAGATCCGCCTGGAAGCCAATGGAAGCTGTCTTGTTCAGACGCTCCTTGATGATGTCCGTCAGATCCGGGAAGGCACCGCCGCAGATAAAGAGAATGTTTCTGGTATTGACGGTCTCGAGCGGAACCATCGCATTTTTGCTGTTGGCTCCCACCGGAACTTCGATGTCGCTGCCCTCGAGGAGCTTCAGCATTCCCTGCTGTACGGCTTCTCCGCTGACGTCTCTCTGGTTTGTATTTTTCTTTTTCGCAATCTTGTCGATCTCGTCGATGAAGATGATACCGTGCTCCGCGCGCTCCACATCGTTGTCTGCGGCCGCTAAAAGCTTAGATACCACGCTTTCAATATCATCGCCGATATAACCCGCTTCGGTAAGGGATGTGGCGTCCGTGATGGCAAGCGGCACATCTAAGAGGCGTGCCAGTGTCTGCACCAGATACGTTTTTCCGGAACCGGTCGGTCCGATCATCAGCATGTTGGATTTTTCGATCTCGATATTTCCGTCCTGCGGTGCAAAGACACGTTTGTAATGGTTGTAAACGGCAACCGACATGACTTTCTTTGCACGGTCCTGGCCGATGACGTATTCGTCAAGCATCGCCTTGATCCGGTGCGGCGGCGGAATGTCCTTGATGGAAAATTCTTTTGTTTTCTTCTTTTCTTCTTTTTTCTTTACCCGCTGCCGGTTCGGGATCTGGTTGGAAAGCCCGGAGAGATCGAACATGCCGATATTCGGCATGTTGTTCATATTATTCATCATCTCATTGATCTGGCCCGGGTTCTGGTTCATGGTATCAAAGCTCTTCTGCATGCAGTCCGGGCAGATATTGATGTTTCCCGGAAGGGTAATCATCTTTCCGGCTTTGCTCTCCGGTCTGCGGCACATGAAGCAGACTTTTTCATAGGTATCTTCTGTATGATGGTCAGAGCTTTTTGTTTCCGCCTTCGTTTCGTCCGCGGTACCGTCCACTCTGTCTTTCTCTTCTGACATGATTTTTCAAATTCCTTTCTGTAATAGATCGCTTGGTCTAGCTTGATTATAGCCCAAAAGCCATAGGGTCACAAGTAAAAACTTTCTTAAAAATTACCAACTTTTTTAAGAATTTTACAAATTCAAAAAATTATATCAAAAAATGCAGAAAAAGGCGGACAGCCAGGCGTTCATATTCCTGTGCTGTCCGTCTTTTTTCTCTTAGGAAATAGTTATTTCGAGTTTTTATCTGTTGCCAAACGGATTCTGAATACCCTGGTCATTCTGATCGGAGCTTCCGGTTCCATCGTTTGTGGTTCCGTTGCTGCTTCCGCTCGTCTGCGGCATATCTGCTGCAGAGCCAAGGGTCAGCGTCAGTGTTACTTCTTTGTACTCACCGTTGTCCGCGCGCTGTACGGTGACATCTACAGTCTCGCCTGCCGCATAATAGGTCAGTGTCTCTTTTAAGCCTTTGGCGTTCGAGATGCTTCTTCCATCAAACGTGGTGATAACATCGCCTTTCTTGAAGCCCGCATCGGCTGCCGGGCTGCCGTCCACAACGCTCATGATGCAGACACCGGTCGGAATACCGTAGTTCTGGGAAACATCTGCGCTGACATCCGCCATGTTAATTCCGATATAAGCGGCCTCATCATCGCTGACTTTGTATCTTGTTGTCAGGTTCATCAGGTTCTGCAGAATCGGCTCCGCTTTCGAAATCGGGATCGCAAAGCCCATGCCCTCGACCTGTGTGGAACTGTATTTTGCTTCGTTAATGCCGATCAGCTCACCGTTCATGTTCAGAAGGGCGCCGCCGCTGTTTCCAGGGTTGATGGCTGCATCGGTCTGGATCAGTCCCTCAGAAGTAATCGTCTCGCCGGTACTCTCATCCTGACTGGAGATCGTACGGTCTTTTGCACTGATATATCCGCTCGTCAGGGACTGGCCGGTTCCCAGTGCATTTCCGATTGCCACAACCTGATCACCGACCTCAAGGTCATCGGAATTTCCCATCACGGCAATTTTGATCTGGCTCTTTGTCTCGTCCTTGATGTCGGAAAGTTTTACTGCAACAACAGCAAGGTCATTGTCCGCATCGGTACCTTTGATCTGGCCTTCTACCGTCTCATCGTCGATAAAGCTGACGGAAAGAGACGTTGCACCGCTGACAACGTGGTTGTTTGTCGCAATCAGGAGCTCATCGTCGTTCTGTCCGACAATAACTCCGGTTCCGCTTGCAGGAACTTCCTGGCTTGTGGTTCCGAAGAATGTCTCAACTTCTTCCACCGTTGTCGTAGAAATTGCTACCAGAGACGGCATCGCACTCGATGCAACATCTTTCACGGACATCTCGCCGGTTGCTTTTACGGTATCGGAGGTATCACTGCTGTCTGCTGCCGTTGTTGTGGTGGTCGTCGGAATTGTAACTTCCTGCTTCTGCTCTGTTGCTGTACCGATCACTTTCGTACCGACTGCTGCAGTCCCAATGAAAACACCGCCTGCCACGAGTCCGAAGCACGCTGCCATGGCAAGTGTCATGCCCCATTTTTTTGCGGATGACATTGGTTTTTTCGCTTTCTTTTTGTGATCCTGCGGCTGCGGAACGGCAGAAAACTGTGGTTTTTCCTGCTTCGGAGCACTCTGTGTCTGTGACTGGTACTGATAATGTTCTGTCTTTGCAGAAGATGTCTGCTCTGCCTTTGCCTCCGACGAGTCCGGTTTTCCGGTGTAGGAAGCGCTGTTATTCTCCTCGCCGGTCTTTCCGCTGATTTTCGGATTCACCCAGCTGTAGGTTGTCGTTTTCTTTTCTTCCGTCTTCGGCGCTTCTGCGGTTTCCTGCGGTTTTTCCGTCTCTGCTGCGCTCTGCTCTGCTGTCGTTTCTGCTTTTACTTCTTCTGTATGCTCTGCAGCTTTGGTTTCCTCTGCTGCCTCACCATTTATTTCTTCTTTTTTGAATTCTTCACTCATGGCTGATCCCTCTTTCTCTTTTCTATCTCAGGCACCAATACACAGTGCTCTTATTTCTTTCTTCATTTTCTACTGCCTATTGTACGTTAGAATTGTGTTGAAACTGTGATAATTTTGAAAAAAGAGGAATTTTATGCTGCGGTTTTTATTCTACCGTAACCGATTTCGCCAAGTTTCTCGGTTTATCCACATCGAGGCCTCTGCCGATCGATACGTAGTAGCCAAAGAGCTGCAGCGGAATGATCGCCAGGGAGTTTGCAAAAATCGGATTTGTCTCCGGCAGGTAAACTACGTAGTCGGCTACTTTTTCCACTTCTGTATTGCCAACGGTCGTTACCGCCATGACAAACGCGCCTCGTGTCTTCACTTCCTGAATATTGCTGATCGTTTTCTTGTAGAGCTCCGGCTGGGTCAGCACGGCTACGACAAGGCGTCCGTCCTCAATCAGGGAAATGGTTCCGTGTTTCAGCTCACCGGCTGCATACGCCTCGGAGTGGATGTAGGAAATCTCTTTCAGCTTCAGGGAGCCCTCCATCGAGATTGCATAGTCGATGCCGCGTCCGATGAAAAAGACGTGTTCTGCCGCAAGATAACGGTTGGCAAAACGCTGTACGTTCTCCTTATGGGACAGCAGCAGGGAAATCTGCTCCGGCAGGCGCTCAAGGCTCTGGATCATCGCATCGAAGTCATTCTGCGAAACGGTTCCGCGTACTTTGGCAAACTTCATCGCCAGAAGGTACTGCGCGATAAGCTGTGTGCTGTACGCTTTCGTTGTCGCAACAGCGATCTCCGGACCGGCCCAGGTGTACATGACATTGTCTGCCTCTCTTGCAATCGAACTTCCAACTACGTTTACGATGCCAAGGGTACGCACGCCCTTTTCTTTTGCAAGGCGGAGAGCCGCGAGGGTATCGGCCGTCTCACCCGACTGGCTGACGATGACCACGAGCGTATTTTCCGGCAGAATCGGATCACGGTAGCGGAATTCGCTTGCCAGATCTACCTCAACCGGGATTCTTGCCAGCTTTTCGAAGATGTATTTTGAGGTTACACCGGTGTGGTATGCGGAACCGCAGGCAACGATAAAGATTTTGCGGATCGCGCGGATCTCCTCATCAGTCATGCCGAGTTCTTCGATCACAACATCACCGTTCTTAATACGCGGCGTCAGGGTATCTTTTACGGCTTTTGGCTGCTCATGCATCTCTTTCAGCATGAAATGCTCATAGCCGCCTTTTTCTGCCGCATTCATATCCCAGTCGATGTGGGTTGCCTCTTTCTCCAGCTCCTCCTCGTCAATATTGTAGAAGTGAAGGCCATCGCGGGTCAGTTTCACGATCTCCTCATTTTCCAGAAAATAGACATCTCTTGTATATTTCAGGACAGCCGGAACGTCGGATGCAATCAGGTTTCCGCTCTTACTTGTACCAACGATCAGCGGACTGTCTTTACGGACCGCATACACCTCATCCGGATAGTCGCGGAACAGGATACCCAGTGCATACGATCCCTCCATGCGGTGCATAACCTTTGTGATCGTTGCAAGCGGATCGCCGTTATAATAGTAATCCAGCATATGGGCAATTACCTCGGTATCTGTCTCCGAAAGGAACTCATATCCTTTGGACATCAGTTTTTTCTTTAATTTCAGATAATTCTCAATAATTCCATTGTGTACAACGACAATCGAGTGGTCTTTATTGAAATGCGGATGTGCATTCAGATCGGAAGGTGCCCCATGCGTTGCCCATCTCGTATGTCCGATTCCTACGGTACCCGGAAGTGTCGCTCCATTTTGTGTCATTTCCTCAAGCACCTTCAAACGGCCCATTGCTTTCTGCATCTGAATTTTGTTTCCATCGTATACAGCAATTCCGGCCGAATCGTATCCGCGGTACTCCAGCTTTGACAATCCGTCCAGCAGCACCGGGGCAGCCTGGCAGGTTCCAATATATCCAACAATTCCACACATAGATTTTTTCCTCCTAACAGCAAAAGGCGGCACCCTTGTTCTGTTTTCAGGTTATGCCGCCTTCTAATTTCTTGTTCTTTACTTTTTTACCACGCTGCTCCGTTCTCTGTCAACCTTATGGAGCATTTCGTATTTACTTACAAAATCTTTTTATTTTTGTTTTTTACTTTCACTTATCTTCTATTTCGTTTTTTTCTTATCTTTCCGTGATATTCCCACCACGTTTTGTTTGAGGTACACCAGCGGATCACACCGTCCGGAAGGCTTTTGTATCGTTTTCCGAGGAAGTATCCCACATATTTGAATCCGCTTTGAAAAAATAACGTGACGAGCAGCCACGGCTTATGAATTTTGCAGACGTAGGATGCCGATTTTTTCACCATACGGATTCCCTCACCCTCAGACGGATACGCATCAAAGATCTCCGGATGCTGTGCCTGGGATACACCGAGGTCGAAATTGCGGTGAAGCTGTGCCATGCAGCCGTAATTGTGGGAATGTACCACCTTCGCATCTGCCGCATAGGCAATCGCATAGCCCGCCTGCACAAGATGCCCGGCATAGATCATATCTTCGTTAAACAAGGTGCTTTCTACAAATCCACCCAGCTCTTCATATGTCCTGCGGTCATACATTGCACAGACATTGGAGCAGAAAAAAGTCTTAACACCAAGTTTTGGCAGATCACCGGCATCCTTGATATCACTCTCCTCCGGATAGTTAAAGCCTCTCGTAAACCGTTCCAGTGTACGGCAGTCATCCCGCGGAAGCTGCCGCGCATAGGCCGCCTTCACATGCGGCAGTGAAAATTTTTCCACCAGATGTTCCACGCACGCATTATCGTACGGCATGGCATCCTGGGTCATAAAAAGCAGAAGATCCGCATCTGAACTTTCTGCCATCGCCCTTCTCGTTCCGCCGTGGTCGAACTCGCTCGGCTGAATATGCTCCACCATAATCTTGTCTGAAAGCTGCTCCCACGCCGGATTCCAGAACTTTTTCCCCGTATTCACGACCCGGATCGAACGGATCGGGTAAGTCTGTTTTAAAAGGCGGGGCAGAAGTTCTGCGAACTCCTGCCCTGGTTTATACGTTGGTATCATGACATCAACGGTATATTGACTCATCTTGTCGTATTCTCCCTGTATTTTAATCTCCTGCTACCACAGAATCTGTTGCAGCGCCCGGTCCCTGATTCAGTACATACTCAATCATATCATCATCGTAGCCGCTCTCTCTTGCAATATAGTCACTGTACTCTATCACGGCTGCAGATGGATCATAGCTCATCGTCGGATACAGATAAGCGTGCAGTTCCTTTACATTGTGTTCCAGTGTAACCGGAATTACGACATCAACACCAAGTGCGCTTTCTACATTTTCTCCATAACACAGCTGGAACGGATATGCATAAGATGTTCCCATTTTGTACGTTACCGCATGCATGCCAAGTTCCAGAATTTCGTTTTTGGTAAGACTGGTGCTGACATTTCCCATCACTTTATCCAGAATCTCCGGAATCTTGGTCGGATTCTGTTTAATCTTCTGTACCATGAGATTGATGACGATTCGCTGACGGCTCGTACGTTTCGCATCGTCGCCGCCGCCGTAACGGATCCGCGCATAGGAGGTTGCAAGTGCACCGCTGACATGACGTACTTCGCTGTAATCATCCCCAAGGTCCTCATCATACGGAATAGCTTCATACTCTACGCCCTGTGCTTCCGATACCTCTCTGTTGTAGTTGTTTGCATGAACACACTCTGCATTTGTCATCTCGATGTCGAGACCGCCCAAGACATCAATCGCATCGGCGAGTGCCTTGAAGTTTACGGTAACGTAATCGGTCAGTGCAAGGTCAAGGTTTGTATTCAGCATGGAGAGCATACTCTCCGGACCGCCGCGGTTATAGGCGGAATTGGCTTTGTCAAACTCATAATATTCATCGGTATATTTCGCCATATTCATCCAGGTGTCACGCATAATCGACACCATACGGATTTCCTGCTTGTCGTGATCAATACAACAGAGAATAATAGTGTCACTGTTCATGCTTTCTGCCAGCTCGGAGCCTTTCACACCTCTGGCATCCACGCCGACCAGCGCGATGACCTGTGTACCGGACATCTGTGAGAGATCGGTATTTGCCTTTACTTCACTGTTGATCTGAATCTGGGAGCTGTCCAGCGTATCCTGATTCATCTTATCCATCGAACGGTTGATCCATGCGTAGACGAACAGAATTCCGGAAAGAATCAGCAGAACGGTGATTTCAATTCCGAAAATTATTTTTCTGCGGCGCATTTTTTTGTATTTTCTGCTCTTTTTGTAATTCTTCTTCGACATCTCTTTTCCCCTTATCTTTTAGTAAGCGTTTTTATTCACAAATCCTTTGAAAAAGGTCAGGAACAGAATTTTAAAATCAAGTCCCAGCGTCCAGTTTTCAATATAATACAGATCACAGTCAATACGCTTTCGGATGGAAGTGTCTCCCCGGTATCCATTCACCTGTGCCCACCCCGTAAGACCGGGACGCACCTGATGTTTTACCATATAACGCGGGATTTCCTCCCGGAATTTTTCCACAAAGAAAGGTCGCTCCGGCCGCGGTCCGACCAGGCTCATATCTCCTTTTAAGATGTTAAAGAGCTGTGGAAGCTCATCAATGCTGGTATGGCGCATGAATTTTCCAAATCCCGTCACACGCGGGTCATTCTTCACGGTCCATGCCTTCTTTTCTTTCTCCTCCGTCTGAACTTCCATCGAACGGAACTTGTACATTTCAAACGGTTTGTTGTGCAGTCCGACGCGTGTCTGACGGTAGATCAGCGGACCCGGTGAGGTCAGCTTGATCATGATGCAGGAAAACAGCATCACCGGTGAGAACAGAATGATCGCCACGAACGCGCCGAAAATATCCACAATCCGTTTCAGCATCGCGTTGAACGTGTTGGAAAGCGGCACATAGCGGATATTGATGACAGGAAGTCCCTGCAGGTCTTCTGTGTACGGCTTTGTCGGAATGATGTTGTGGTAATCCGGCACAAACTGGGTATGTACGCCGGATTTTTCACACATGGCAACGATCTCCTCCAGGCGGAAGTATTCGTTCAGGCCAAGGGTAATGGCAATTTCATCCAGTTTGTTTTCCGGCAGAATGACTGAAAGATTGTTGATTCTTCCAAGAACCTTGACACCGCGGTACATCGTTCCCGCTTTGACATGGTCATCGAGGATTCCGCGGACGAGATAGCCCCACTCCGGGTTTGCAATGATCCGGTCAATGTATTCCTCGGTCGCACGGCTGTAGCCGACCATCAGAATCTGCTTCTGGTTGCGGCCGTGTTTCCACATATTGCTTAAGATATAGTGGATCAGATTTCTTATGATCGTTTCCAGTGTCACATTCAGCACAAAGAAGATGCAGAGCATACCACGGGAAAAGTGAACCTGGCGCACCATGTAAAGGCTGGCCAGCCAGACCAGAAATCCAACCGTATTCGCTTTTAAGATATTGGCAAATTCCAGACGTCTTCCCTGAAAACGCTTGGATGCATAGAGATTGAATGCATAGTAAAGCAGCAGATAGCCGGGCACGATATAGAGCAGTGCCATCATATACGTCGCCGGCGGCAGAATTCCCCTCTCCGGATGATTATTCATAACGCCCAGCCGCACATAGCAGTACCAGGACAGTACGTAGGAAAGTGCGAGCACCAGGGCATCGATCAGAACGTGCATCCGGTCAAAATATTTCTGATTATCGTTGATCAAATTCGTTCACCTTATCTGTTTTTTTCGGGATTTAAAAATTCCCTACCCCTAACTATACAATAAGTTTCAAAAAAGAGCAATCATATTTTTCTAACATTCTTCTTATTTCCGTAAACTTTTTAACTTTTTCGTAATCTTTTGAAAGAATCCTTATGCCCTCTCCAGAAATCTCCGGAACACATTGATAAAAAGCTCCCATTCGATGACAAAATACGTGCCGAGGCGCTTCCACTCAAAACGGATCTTTTTTGCTCTGTTTTCCGGCTTCCGGCAGATGAAAAAACCATTCTTGATTCCTGCCAGATATTCTTTTCCGTATCCCTTCGATGCAAAAAAGACCAGTTTTGCCGAAAAACCGAGGATAAAGGCCGGCAGGTTAAGCAAAATCTGTAAAACCGGCATATTTTTATAGATCAGATAAATATTGTTCCTGGAAGAATAACGGATTTTAAAGAGGTTATACCGGGAGCCGCTCGTTCCGCTTCCGACGTGGTAAACCTTCGCGGACGGCTCATACCAGTTCTCGTAGCCCAAAAGCCGCGCACGATAGCCGATGTCGGTATCTTCCAGATAAGCGAAATGTTCTTCGTCAAAAAGTCCGGTCTTTTCCAGAAATTCCCGGCGGTAGATCGCTGCTCCGGCGCAGGCCGCAAAAATCCGGTCGGACGTTTCAAATTCACTGACCGGTTTTCCTTTTCCTCTTGCGAATGCCCATCCCAGCATATTATAGTAATTTCCCGCATCGTCGATTTTATCACGCTCCTGATAGGAAATCAGCTTTGCGCTGCATGCAAACGCATTCTTTCTTTTACAGATTCCCTCATAAAGGCGCTCGACAAAGTCCTGGAACACTTCGGTGTCGTTGTTTAAAAGGATCACATACGGCTCCTTCGACTGGCGGATGCCTTCGTTGACCGCACGGCTGAAGCCATAGTTATCATCGAGCTGGATGATTTTCGTCTCCGGGTAGTGTTCCCGCAGAAACGCACAGCTCTCATCCTGTGAACCATTGTCCACGAAATATGTGGTAAATTCCGTAAAGGTCTGCTTTGCAAGCGCTGCAAAGCACGTCTCCAGATACCGGTATCCATTATAATTTGGTATTACAACTGCTACTTTGTCCATGGTTTTACTCCCCTGCCGTCGGCACGCAGTCCATAGTTCCACGATGCCAGCGTTAAATTTGGATTGTAGCAGGGATCTCCTGCCTTTAACAGCCCAATCCAGCGGCTGCGCATAAATTCGATTTCCGACTGGAAGCGGCGCACCTTCTTCTCGTCATCCTCTGCTCCCCTGGATTTAGATTCATAATGGTACAGCTCCACGTGCGGATTGTATACGATTTTATAACCTGCTTTTCCAATGCGCAGGCACAGATCAACATCATTGAAAGCGACGGACAGTTCTTCTTCAAAGCCGCCGACCTCCTCAAAAACCTCTTTTTTCATCATCATGCACGCTGCTGTCACCGCACTCACATTCATCTGGAGCGATGCCTTATGCAGGTAGCCGCTTCTTCCGCGCGCCAGTCCTAAAAAGGCGTGGCCCGCAATGCCGCCGATACCGATGATGATACCCGCATGCTGCACCGTGTTGTCCGGGTAATACAGCTTCGCGCCGACCGCCCCGATCTGCGGTCTTTGCAGATTGGACACCATCTTTTCCATAAAATCGGGTGTAATAATTTCCATATCGTTATTGAGAAACAGGAGATACTCTCCCTTTGCCTCTTTGACGCCGAAATTATTGATCGCAGAATAGTTAAAGCCCTGTTTTGGATACTTCAGGACACGGATGCCCTGTGCTTCGAGTTCTTTGTAATAGGAAAACGTTGCTTCCTCAGTGCTGTTGTTCTCAATAATCAGAATCTCATAGGATGGATACATGCACTTCTTCTTAATGGATTCCAGACAGGTGCGTAACGTATCGGCCTGATCCTTGTTCGGGATCAGAATCGAAACCAGAGGCGTTCCCCGCAGTTTATAATCTACATCGTAGAAGCCATAATCCGAACGCAGTGTGACGGTTCCCTCTTCGCCGCAGCGCGCAAGGTTTCCCTCAATTGCCTTTTTTCCGGCCTCATACGCGTACAGCTTGCTTGCCGGATTGTCTGCGGTGGAAGCGCTGTGGACCCTCCAGTGATATAAAACTCTCGGAATGTGTACAATTTTTCCCGCCATTTCCGTGCAGCGGAAGATATAATCATAATCCTGCGCCCCATTGTATTCCGGACGAAGGCCGCCGGTTTTCTCCGCAATCTCCCGCCGTACAACGAAGAAATGGCAGATATAATTGTTTGACCGCAGCAGATCCAGATTGAAATCCGGTTTGAAATGCGGCTGGAAATACTCGGCCAGATCGGTCCGTACCTTGTCCTCATCGGTATAAAAAGCATCGATGGACGGATCTTTTTCCAGACGGATGGCAATTTCAAAGAGTGCATCCGGCGCAAGCAGATCGTCGTGATCCATAAAACCGACGAAATTTCCCGCTGCTGCGGCAAGCGCTGCATTTGTATTCTCTGCAATGCCGATATTTTCCGGAATCGGAACGTTCTTTACGCGCGGATCTTTTCCGGTATACTCTTTCAGGATGCGCGCCATCGTCTCATCCTCCGGGCTGGCATTTCCGATCACCAGTTCCCAGTTTTCATAACTCTGTTTTTCCAGGGATTCGATCATCTGACGCAGAAAAATTTCCGGCGTACGGTAAGCCGGAACAACAACGCTGATCTTCGGACAATAAGAAAATTTATGATTTTTCTGACACGCCAGGTCCTCCTCTTTTGCGCAGTACTGCTCCCGCCACGGTCCGTACGGAACCTCCTCCGGCTCCATCCTCTCCGAAAGACGGATCAGGAATTCCTTTGGGCCATAATGTTTCAGGTAACGCAGTCCCTTCTGTATGTTGTAAGGTTTCAATTTCCGTATAAAACGGAGCCATTTCATATCTGACACTTTTTTTAACTCCTTGGGGTTTTTGTTTTTCAGGTTTTTTGTTTTTTCCGTATGAACTCGTTCGCATTATACTCTATTTTACTGCATTTTGCAAATCCCGACTGAAAATATTAAGAAATTATGTGTTTCTTCCCTGCTCGCTTTATGTTATAATAATAAAAGTGTGTCTAATACATTTTAGAGAGATCCGCTGCCCGGACAGTCTTATGCAGCTGTACCCGCTGGATCAGAAGGAGTGAGTTATGATTAGAAAGAATTCTGCAGCCCGCACATTTTTATGCCTGTTGCTTGCTTTTGTTTTTGCCGCGTCCTGCCTCCCGCAGACGATTTTTGCCACAACCGATAAAAAAACAGTCACCACCTGGCCCGAAGGACCGGAAAACAATTCCGGCGCTGTCTGTTTACTCGATGCCGATACTGGTGCTGTTTTATACGATAAAAACATGGACGAGCAGCGCTATCCTGCCAGCATCACCAAGATTCTGACGGCTCTGCTGATCATTGAAAACAAGCAGATGACCGACACCGTTACCTTCGGCGAACATGCTGTCAGCGAATCCATTCCGGGAAATGCCCGCATCAACGTTCAGCTTGGCGAAACGATCACAGTGGAGGATGCTCTTCACGCGATTCTTCTTGCCTCGGCAAATGAGGTCTGCACACAGCTTGCCATCGACATTGCCGGAAGCGAGGAAGGTTTCGCCGCCATGATGAACGAACGCGCCGCTGCACTTGGTTGCACGAATACCCATTTTGTCAATGCAAACGGTCTGCCAGATCCGAACCACTACACCAGTGCACACGATATGGCACTCATTATGCAGGAGTGCATCAAAAACGAGACCTTCTGCCGCATCGAGTCCGATCTGACCTACACAATTCAGCCGACCAATATGACCTCGACACCGCGTGATCTTCAGAACCACCACGCATTGCTGTTCCAGGACGGTCAGTGGGGATACAAGGGTGCTTTCGCCGGAAAGACCGGTTATACCGATGAGGCACACAACACACTCGTTACCGCTGCCAAGCGAGGCAATATGACGCTGGTCTGCGTTGTTTTAACCTGTGATAACCTCGATTATATCAACGATACCCGTACCGTACTTGATTTCGGTTATGATAATTTTACACATTATACCCTGAAGAACGCAAAAAAGGAAAGTCTTTCCGGTGTGGTAACGCTTCCAAAGAATGCGAAAATTGAAACTGCAACCTACACCGATCCGGACGGCGCTTCCGTTGAGGAACCGTACACCCGCCAGTATTTTTTCGATGATCACTTCATCGGAACAGCCGAGGTTTCCGCTCCAGGTACTGTTTCCGACAGTTCTTCGGTTTCCTCCAATTCATCAGAAGAAACCGACAGCACAAATATTCCAACACCGGAAGAAACCAAGAAAATTTCTTTTCTCTCCACACTGCTCTATATTCTGCTTGGCCTGAACGGTGTCGCTTTTCTAATTCTGATCATTGTCGTGATCAACAACGCGAGAAAGAGACGGAAACGCAGAAACAGACGCCGCAATAACCGAAACAAACGGCACTGATCTTCTAATTTATAAGCAATCAGGACCTCCCGTCCAACGGGTGATCCTGATTCAAGAGTTCGACGGAAGTCGAACTTTCCTATAAGAAGTAAAGAATGGCATCGAAAACGCAACCGATTTCGATGCCATTTGGGTATAACGCAGAGCTACCGCCAGAAATATTTGCTAGTGCGACAGCCCTTTTTGTTGCTTATTTATTTTCCAAGATACTGTTCTAAAATCTGTGGTTCGATTCTTTTCCAGTTTCTTTCCTTTACCGTCTCTTCTGCTCCCGTATCCAGTTTTTTCCTCAGTTCCGCATCTGTCAGAATACGCTCAATCGCCGCTTTTGCCTCCGCGAGATTTCCCTGCGGATAGAGAATACAGTTTTCCCCATCTTTCAGGTATTCCAGATTGCCACCGTTCGGCACAGCAACGACGTAGCCGCCGGACGCCATCATCTCAAGCGGCGGATAGGAAAAGCTTTCCAGCAGGCTTGTTTTCAGCAGGATATCACACGCCGCATAGACTTCCGGTGTTTTTTCATATGGAACCCGGTGTAAAAAGCGGTCCACGCGGTACCAGGATTTCGGATTTCCATTGTAGGACATGTACCAGATCTCGAATTTTTCCAGATCCAGCTGTTCCACGATACGGAAGCTCTCGTCCACGTTTTTATGCTCCGCGCTGCAGTCTCCCTCGATCAGAATCCGAATTTTTCCCTGCAGATCCCGCCCCCGTTTCGGATAGAAGGACGGATCGATGCCGTTCGGAAGATAGGCTGCTTCGGTATGGTATTCCTCCCGCAGCCAGTTCTGACACCATTTGGAAATGGTTACGTACTCCATCGGGCTCCTCATCCGGTAAGTCGCCGAAGTTGCGATCCGGTACGGGCTTCCCGGCGGATAAAATCCAACTTCAAAATTCTGCACCAGATATTTTTTCTTTCGGATCTTGCTGGACTGTTCGACGAACTCTGCGGTATTCCACATCGTCGCTACCGCAAGATCCAGCGTTCCCTGCAGTTTCTCTCGCTCGGCCGACAGCACCGGAAAATGGAAATCACCCTCATGATACCACTCCGCCTCCCCTTCCAGAGTAAAGAGGCTGACCTGCGCTCCTGCTTTTACCAGCATTTCCGCATGAAGAAGTGCAACGCGGATGCCTCCGCTGATCTCCATCGCTGGAAGCACAAAGGCACAGCGTAGATTCCAGTGGCGCTCCACCCACTCGCAAATCCCGGTGGCATGAAAGATTGTGACACACTCGCGGCTGCACCGGCCATATGCCCGTCCGGCAATGGCTTTTCGTGCCTGTTCGTCGTCGATCAGCCACTGCAGTTTTTCCAACCACTCCGCTTCGTCTCGGCAGAGTACGCCGTCTTCTCCATCCTGTACCATCTCAGCAAAAGCGCCGAGATTGCTGGCTGCTGTCACAGTCTGCACCAGAGCCGCTTCCACCCATTTATTTTCCGATTTCGCACGGTTAAAAATCGTATCGGTAAGCGGAGCCAAGTTGATATCCACCGACGCAATCCGCTCCGGCAGTTTTTGGTAATCGACAAAGCCCTCCATCTGGATCTGGGAAGCAAACAGTTTCAGCTCCACCGGGAGTTCCAGAATTCCCACGATGAGGAGTTCCAGGTTCGGATTTTTGCCAAGCAACTGTTTCAGCACCGGAACGATCATCTCGATGTCGTCCAGATGCGTCGCACTGCCGCTGAAATAGCCAAGGCGTACTTTTTTCGCCGTTCCATCTGCTTCGTTCTTTTTCTGTTTTTCTTTTAACACCGCCTCGGACAGTAGCAGCATCTCATCTGACGCACAGTTGCGGTTGATCAGCACCTCCGGTACGTACTGCTTCAGTTCTTCTGCCAGCGCCGCTGTCGTCGTAACCGCCGCATCGCAGAGGGAAAGCAGCTCGCCCATGTTTCGGACATTCTGATCGTATGCCTGCCGTTCTTCCGGCTGCATCCGGTCGAGAAACGGAATCTGATCGGTGTATTTCGTATCGATCACAAGATCATCCACATCGTACCACAGAGGCTTGTTCATCTGCTTTGCCATTGTGGCAAATTCCCGCAGGGTGTCCGTCATCGGGCAGCGGAAAATCACGAACGCGCCGTAGCAACGTACCATCCAGGGCTTCAGCTCCTGAAAATAAACCGTATCACACGTATATCCGCCTGCCTCCAGCTGCTCCATCTGATGCACCACGCGGTACCGGTGTGGATGCGGCAGCTGTTCATTGCAGCCACTGATAAAGAGAATATCCCGGTAGACCCGGGATTTTTCTCTCTGAAACTCTTTTTCTTTTTTTGCCCGCGCAAGGTACCCTTTCGTACGCCCAGCCAGACCGCCGATTCCTTCTTCTGCAACAGCTTTTTTTAATTTTGCTGTCAGCACTGAAATTTTTTCCAAACGTTTCACCGCTTTCTTTCTCTGTTCCGCTTACCGCAATCCGTAGTAGTTCTGCAAGTACATCGGATAGATGATTCTCGCCCAAGTAAATGCCGCTAATGCCGCTGCCGCCACACAGACCAGAATACAGAACAATTTTTCATACTTCTGTAGTTTTTTCTCCCGTTTCAGGAACGCCTGCACACCCTTCGTCACGAAATACATCAGCGGAATCAGCATCGGCATGCTGTATCGTCCCTGCGGCTGAAAATCAGAACTGTAGGAGTAATACGCATTCAGATAATTCGGGATCAGCAGGGCAAACACATTAGCCCAGGTAAACCATCCCAGTTTACTCCATTTTCTCTTCGTTTTTCCGGTAAGAGCCGTCTGCGTGCCGTCTGCATTCCAGAAGAAAAAGTCTCTCTGGCAACAGTTCCGCATCAGAATGAGACCGACAAGAAGACAGCAGAGGTACGGAACAATAATCATCGTGGAAAGATAAATCTTATTGTAGCCAAACGCGCCGACAAAGCTGTACAGCACTGTTACCAGCCAGTCATGTTCCAGAAAACTCGGCTTATAGAAGATCATATGCAACATGGAGCCTCCTTTTTTCTGGAAGGTCTTGCTGTGCGACGGCTTGTACTGGTATCTTGCATACAGTTCCGCGCTTGCGCTCGATGCCTGGCGTCCCAGAAAATCTCCTCCATAGAGAATAGCATTTCGAATAAACCACCACAGAGCAATGACACAGACGATCACCAAAATAAAAAGACCTTTTTGGATCATTTCTTTCCATCGTTCTTTGACCGGTTTCGACTGGTCCGTCAGCATCGTTCCCACAAAGTAGAAAAACGTCATCAGAATAAATCCATACGCATTGTAATACGACAAGAAACAGATTCCCATTCCAACGGCCGATACCGCACACGTGGTCCAGCTCCATCCCTCTTTGTACGCCTTTACCCAGGAATAAAAGATAATGGCCGTCGAACACATTGCAAGCGCGTCGCAGTTGACATAGGAATATAAAATCACATTGCCCGGCAGGAAAACCACCAGAGTCGTAAACATCCATGCGTAGCGTCTTGGAAACAACAGCTTTGCCGTCTTTAAGACCACCCAGGCAGTAAGCGCTCCCAGCAGAACATTTACAAAACGGGCGGAAATGAGCAGCATCCACTCATCCGTGGAAAACAGGCTCATCCCCTTCATCAAAACTGCAGATGCCATATAGGAGAGAATCGGATTGAATGCATAGGAAATCCCCCAATCCTCATTCCGAATCAGCGGTTCGTCACCCCGCGGAAGCTTCCCATATTCATAAATGAACTGTGGAATCTGATACCGCATTGATTCATCCGACGAGAAATTGTATCGCTGCGTACAGGACCACAAAAAGTAAAACAGGAATACGCCGAATACAAACAGAATCTCGATTCTGTGTTCTCTGCTCACATCCTTACTGCAGTTTTTTCTCATCTTCCTCAATTCCTTTTAGCATACTTGCGTAAACTTTTTCGGCTTCTTTGTACCAGGAGGTTCCCTTTACGAAATCCATTCCCTTTTTGCGGATTGTAGCCAGCTCATCCGGGTGGTTGAAGTAATATTCCATTCTATCTGCGATCTGGATCGGATCATAGTCAACCAGAATGGAGTTTTCCTCATTTACCATCCAACTGCTGTTTGCACCCTTGGAGCAGACAGCGACCGAGTTGCAGGCCATAACCTCGAACGGTACGAGGGAAAGGTTGGTATTCGAAATAACAAGGCACATATCACAGATCGCATAGGAATCTGCCAGCACCTGCGGTGTTACGATACCTAAATTTCTGTGTTTGAACGGAATCTCATAGCCGCTGACATCCCATCCCGCGAAAACAACCTCGATCTCCGGCATTCTGCGGCACAGCTCATTGAGTGCCAGCATACCGAGCTCAAAATCACGTCTCGGGGTAACCGGGCGGGCATAGAAGAAAACTCTCTTCTCGTTGTCCTGCTTTTCCTTCGGCTGATATACCTTGTCATCGTAGGAGAAATGGAAGCTGTCTGCCTGCATGCCGTATTCATTTCTCATGATATCCCGCAGCCAGTCTCCTGCTGTGATTCCTCGGAATCCCATCTTGTACGTGTTCTCTGCAAACTCATACTCCGAACCGTGTGCATAGAAATGCGGCTCGAAATCCTGTACGAAGTAAAACTTCGAAATCGTATTCTGGAATTTTCTTACGTAGTAAGCGGTGGTCCAGGAGGTTGCTACGGTTGCATGTGCAAATTTCATCTGGGATACATCGCAGTAAACTTCTACTTCCGGCACAAGAAGCGGGAAGTACTCTTTTAGGAATTTGCGGATGGACGCATTATCCTGAAAATTCGGGGACATGTAGAGATAAACTCTACTGTGGAAACCGAGGCGCTCCAGGTTGGAAATAAAACGGAAAATGGTGGTATGACCGCCGGAACCAGGTCCCATTTCCGGTACAACCCAATTCAGGATCTTTTTCTTGTCGTTTTTATGTTTCTCATACTCTTTTTGATTGAACGGGATCGGATCGTTGTCTACGACAAATCTGTAAAATCCGATGACGTTGTTCTTCGGCGGTACAGCCGGCTCATTGCCCTGTTTTGCGCGCTCAATCGTTTCTTTTAATCCATGATTCTTCAGATACCGTAACGCACGGTATGCTACATTTGGTTTTTTCACGTTTCTTTTTCCTTTCTTCTATGCATGTCTCTGATCGTACTGCTGCGAAATGTGACGATCCAGGAACTGTTGTTTCCGTTTGGAATACAGATGGTATTTTCCGCCGAGATAGCCGCCCACAAAGCGGTCAAAATTGCGAAACAGGGAATAAAATGCCCAGTGGATTTTCTCTTTTTTACTGAGCGGCTGCTGACGGATATACACGCAGTCCCCTCTCACCTGACGGTACAGCATGCCCGGAAGCTGCGTCCATTTCTGTGCAATCATATACTGATGAACTTCATATAATCCCTTCTGCTCATCATAATACCGTTTGAAATACGTTCTGAGTTTGAAATTGTGGGAATGATATACCGGTGCATACGGGCAGTATACTTTTTTGAATCCGAGTTCAATCATCTTTCTCGCCCAGATCTGATCCTCGGCAAAGTTGACATCCTCATACGGATATTTTTCAAAAATATCTCTTCGGATACAGGAGTTATTGTCGGAGAAAAACGCCAGATAATGACGATATCCTTCTTCTCTTTCGTAGCGTTCCGGATCATCAAGGTGGAAAATCGTATTAGTTTCTCCAAATCCTTTAAAATGGCCGTCCAGATCACGCTTGTCAAGCAGATTGCAGTCCGGATACGGATAATGAATCCCGAATCCTCCCACGATTTCCGGGTCCATCTTCATGGCATCAATGAAATTCTGCAGCCAGGTATCGGTCGCTGGAAGCGCATCCTGCGTAATAAAGATGATATACGTTCCGTTTCCTTTGGAAGCACCATAGTTTCTCGTTTTTCCATGTCCAAATTCGGACGGCTCAATCTGAAACAAACGGCATGGATATTTGCGGATCACATCGAGAGTTCCGTCCTTTGACCCGGAATCCACGCAAATTACTTCATATTCATACTCTGTCTTCTGTTTGAAAACGGCATCCAGCACTTTTTCAAACAGATGCCCACCATTTTTGGTAGGAATGACAATGGATACATCCATAGTTATTTACTCCTTTTTATCACATGCTGCACTTTATCTGCCATACGCACAACCTTACGCTGGCGCATCCGCTCCAGCTCTTCCTCCAGAAACTGCTTCTGTTTTCTCGTTTCCTGGAGTTCTTCTTCCCTGTGTGCAAGTGCCGCTTTTTCTGCTTCGATTTCTGCCTGCAGCTGGCCTTTCCGATAAATCTCCCCGTTCAGTTCATCCCTCAGATCTTTATTCTGACGGATATATTGAATAAACTGGGACGTAACGCCATCGCCTTTGTAGTAAATCCGGTAATCAATCCGGATCTGTTCATAACCGGCATTCCGGAATTTCAGAACCGGCGTTCCAAGGAAATAATAGTCGTCGATAATCTCAAGCTCGGCGTTGTGCGAAAAAGCGATACGTTCCGTCTTTCCATCGCTGCATACGCCCGCGAGAGAACGGATTTTAATGACAGCCCCCTCCTGCATCAGCTGAAGGGAAAGCTCTCCGTCCGCGTCTGCCTTTTCAAGCATCATCACCTTCTGCTCATCCAAGCCGAAGCAGTCCTCATAATAGAGTTCTCTCTCCTCCGGTGCTGTTTCGGTGAGCACAACCGGGTACATCATTTTTTCTTTTTCCCAGATAGAAAGCGGATAATTGTGCCGGTGCAGTTTTCCATAGAACGTGGCGAGCGCATTTGGCTCACCCTTTCCGGCCGCGAATTCCTGGAAGCACTCTTCCATATGGTAGTATACCGGAATCTCTTCCATGGAAATACCGCCAATGGCGTACAGTTCTTCCTGCTCTTCCTTCGTCAGTGCACTCGCCGCCTCCTGTAAAAAGACGCTCCGCGCATAGATAAATGCAATCGGTACGGCAAACGGGAATACCCACTCGTAGTCTGCCACCCAGACCTTTTCTCCATCCAGAAGAAGGTTGCCCGGAATCATGTCAATATTGGAAATCTCCGCTGCGGCAAGTCCTTCTTTCAATGCCGGATGGCCGAACACCTCACAGAACGCATCGGTTTCCACAAAGGATTTCTTCCCTTTTGCCGATGCAATGATCTGATACAGCAGTTCATAATCCTTTTTCAGCGATGCAAAATCTTTTTCTTTTCCATGACGGGAAATGCGCGTTTCCAGACTTTCCCCTTCTACAAAAGGAAATGCAAGCGCGCATTTTTCTTCATCCAGTTCGCATGGGCAGATCTGTACGCCCGCATAGGCGTACAGATGCTCCAGCTTTCTATAGTTTTCATACATATGCCGGATGTGGAGTTCTCCCTCTTTCTGCAGCGGAAGCTTCCACACACGCCGGATCCCATCCTCTTCTGTAATCCGGGTCATAATCTGAAATTCGTTCCGACGTTCTCTCGAAAATTTCGTATACAGAACTTTCCTCATACGTTTACTCCTTTTTCTCCACTTCAATCAGAAAGGAATTGGAAAAAACCGGAAACAGACCGGACTTCAGGATTCCGTCAAATGCTTTGCCTTCGTCAAAAAGTGTGATCCTGTCAGCATCAAAATTCCGCTGATTTTTTCTCAATTCACCCGGCTTCGGCAGATATTCATCCGAATAAATGACCGCCGGAAATTTGTAATCCGGATAGGGATAATAAAACTTGAACTTCGAAAAACCGTTTTCCTGCAGCATCTGCTCCAGCTCCGGTTTGCTGAATGTCTCGACAAAATCGATCCCCGGATATCCTTCAATTCCGACAAATTCCCGGCCCACATGGTCTTCCCTGCAGCCGGCAAAATACTTCAGTCCCAGACGGTTCTCAATCGCAATCAGGATTTTTCCGCCCGGTTTTAAGAGACGATTGATCTTTTCCAGATATTCCGGATACGGATTATCCTTTCCAATATAGCTTTTTGCATACTCCAGAACACCGATCAGTGTCACGTAATCGAAGCGTTCTTCCATTTTTTCTGCAACAACATTAAAGTTTCCAACCATAATCTCCAGGTTGGACGCATCCTGATTTTTGTAGGCATTGATCGTACTGCGCCGCTTCGACAGATCGTTTGCCACTACCCGCTTTGCATTTCTGCAGAGCACGCCGGAAATGGCTCCGCAGCCGGCTCCGACTTCAAATACGGAAGCATCGTCTTTCCACTCATACCAGTCCAGAATATTTTCCCGTTCCGGAGAGAGATGATAAAAAATCGGCCAGCTTTTTTCTGTGAGGATTACCTTCTGGTAATCCTCTTTCGGCGTCGTCTTGACGATCTCCAGCAGCCGGTCCTCAATGCTGCCGTCGCTGTAAGCATCTTCGCCGTCATAATAATCCAGGTTCAAAAGAACATTTCCTATTGTTTCTTTCATATAACCCCCGTCGTTTATCCTCCGCATCCTACTCGTAGGTCACGGTAGAGTTCATATCAAAAAATCCTACGGTGTCTTTCATGGAGAAGACTTCCAGGAAGCAAGCATCGTACAGTCTGTGGTGGATCACCAGCTCTTCCAGATGGTAGCTGGTACATCCAAACGACATCAGATACTGTCCGCTCTGCAGCGGCATGATCTGGTCAAAGCATACCGTGACGGTCTTTCCCGCTTCCACCACGTCTTTTGTGTAATCCTCCAGCGCCGTATTCGTTCCGGTAATCTCCGTTCCCTTCCGGTCTTTGATCGAAAAGGCAAAAATCGGATGCTCCATCGTTTCATGGAACTTGATTTTCATCTTGATGCGGAATCTCTGGTTTTTATCCACAGAAGATGTAATCATACCTTTGTGGTCAATAATCGCAAAGTCCACGATCTCCGCAGCCTTGTCTCCATACTCTACCAGCTGCGCATTCGCAATCAGGCGTTCTCTCCAGAGGCCTTTTTTCGGCTTTTCTGCCGATACGGCACCGGATGCATCTGCTTCGGTTCTCTCTTCGGTCTGTTCTGCACTCTCTTCGGTCTCTTCCTCTTCTTTTGTCTCGTCATCGTACTGGTTGGCAAGAATCTTCTTGTAGACATCGACTGCCTCCGACGATTTTCCAACCATCACCTGTTTTCCTTTGTTAATCAGAAGACATCTCTCACAGTACTTGATGACGCTGCCCATATCGTGGGAAACGAAAAGGATCGTTTTTCCTGCTTCTTTCAGATCGTTAAATTTCCGGTAACACTTGGACTGGAAGAAAATGTCTCCGACGCTTAAGGCCTCATCGACAATCAGAATATCCGGATCCACATTGATCGCAACCGCGAAGGCAAGGCGGGCAAACATACCGCTGGAATACGTCTTAACCGGCTGATTGATAAAGTCACCGATCTCTGCAAACGCAATGATATCGTCGAGCTTTGCCTTCATCTCCTCCTCGGTATAGCCAAGCATCGTTCCGTTCAGGAAAATGTTCTCAATACCGGTATACTCCATGTTAAAGCCTGCACCCAGTTCCAGAATGGCACTGACTCTTCCCTTTAACTCCACGTTTCCGCTCGTCGGGTTTAAGACACCTGTGACGATTTTCAGCAGTGTGGATTTTCCGGAACCGTTCGTTCCAATGATACCGACACACTCGCCTTTGTGCACCTCGAGCGAGATATCCTCCAGCGCAAAATGATCGGTGTGATAGTTTTTATGTGTCAGTGAAAGCGATTCTTTCAGACGGTCCATCGGCTTTTCAAACAGCTTGTAGACCTTGCTGACATGGTTAATTGAAATTACTGTTTCTGTATTTTCTGTGCTCATTCCATCCTCCTATAATACATCTGAGAAATGAACCCGGAGGCGCTTGAACACTTTGGAACTGATTAGTCCTGCCATAAGCACAAAAGCCCAGAAGTAAAGGGTGTGCCATGGATGCTCGAAGAACCAGAGTCCATTCATAAAGCTGTCACGATATCCCTGGACAATATAGTACAGAGGATTCAGCTTCAGAAGGCTGTTCAGCCAGTTCGGAATATTCGGAATTGTTGTGGTATCCCACAGAATCGGGGTTGCCCACATGCCGACATTCAGAATTACATTGATAATCTGGCCGAAATCGCGGAAAAACGGTGTGATGGAACAGGTCAGATAGGAAAGTACAACGACGAGACAGATCACCGCAAAGGTATAGTACCCGATCTGGATAATCTGAACCGGCGGAAGTTTTCCCATCAGTGCAAAAATCAAAATAGCAAACACAATAAAGAACAGATGTACAAACAGGGAAGAAATCACCTTCACAATTGGAAGCACACTGATCTTAAATACAACCTTCTTTACCAGGTAACTGTATTCCAGCAGACAATTTGACGCACTTGGCAGTGCATCAGAAAAGAAGAACCACGGAATAATACCGGAAACCAGCCAGCAGATATACGGATATCCAGTGGCAGCTGGCTGTACACGCAGTCCGAGCTGAAACACGACAAAATAAACAGCAACCGTCACCATCGGCTGAATGAATGCCCATACGATGCCAAAATACGCTCCGGCAAATTTGTTGCGGAAATCATTTTTCGACAGTTTCCAGATCAGTTTCCGGTTCTGATAAAGTTCTTTGAATACGTTCATAAATGTTTTTTACTCCTTATTTCTTTAAATCCTTAATTCCGCCCCATTTATGATCTTTTTCCGAAATAATCAGATCTTCTTTTGTCATTCCTTCCGGCATCGGCCACTCCACGCCGATCTCCGGATCGTCAAAATACAGACCGCCTTCATCGTTTGGATGATAGAAATCCGTACATTTATAAGCAAATTCTGCGTAGTCAGAGAGTACGATAAATCCGTGTGCAAAATTCTTCGGAATAAAGAACTGTTTCTTGTTTTCTGCTGAAAGCAGCACGCCGAACCATTTTCCGTAGGTTTTGGATCCCTCGCGAAGGTCAACTGCAACATCGAATACTTCACCGTTTACCACGCGTACCAGTTTGTCCTGCGGGTAATTGATCTGGAAGTGAAGTCCGCGCAGGACACCTTTTTTGGATGCAGACTGGTTATCCTGTACGAACTGGACATCAATGCCGGCTTCTTTAAAATCATTGTAATTGTATGTCTCCATAAAATATCCGCGCTCATCGCCGAATACGGTTGGGGTAATTACTTTTAATCCTTCAATTTCACAAGATTCTACTTTAATTTTTCCCATTTTTCTTTCCTTTCTCTTCTCCACAAAAATGTGAACAGATCTTTTTTTGACCTCTTTTGTGTCTACAATCTTTGCTATTATACCATTCTTTTCTGAGAAACTCAAGAACCCATTTTCACGCCCGCCCCGCCGCTTTTTATGTAAATTCCCGGATTTTCATTTTCCACTCGTATTTTTTAAGAAAATACTATTTTTTTCGTAAAGTTTCTGTTATAATATCGTAAGTTCCCAGTTATATTTTATACCTAACGCTACCTGTTTGTTACCTATTATAAAACACTAAAGAAAACTGGAGGTTATTTACTGTGTCTCGCAAAAAAGTACAGCATGTTGGAAAGATACTTTTTTCCATTCTTTCCGTTCTGTTAGGATTCCTTGGGATCCTTCTTTTTACGTCTTCCCGCTGGATGCTCGCGACCTGGGCGCATCTTGATATGGAAGAACTTGTTTATCACTTAAAGGCACCCCTTGAGGGTACCAGCAAGGATGTGCTCTGGAGTTACGTCTGGTCCTGCGGCATGATCTCTTTTGCCGTTCTTGCTATTCTGATCGCGCTTTTTATTATCCTGCGCCATCGGAAGAAAGTGGAAATCATTCTCGGTTGCATCTGCATTGCCCTGGGAATCGCTCTTTCTTCCTATTCTCTTTATAATGTCTGGACGACGCTGGATATCGATACTTACCTGCACATTCAGAACAGCTACAGCACTTTGATCGAAGATAATTACGTCAATCCGTCCCAGACAACGATTACATTCCCGGAAAAGAAACGGAATCTGATCTATATTTATCTGGAATCAATGGAAAGCACCTATTCTGATAAAAAAGACGGCGGTGCTTACGACCACAATTTTATTCCCGCCCTGACTAATCTTGCCCTGGACAATATCAATTTTTCCAACTCCGACAAGCTGGGCGGCGCTTATCCGACAACCGGAACCACCTGGACCATGGGCGGTCTCTTTGCACAGACTTCCGGTCTTCCGCTGAAGCTTTCGATTCAAGGCAATGAGATGGCTTATCAGGACAGCTTTTTTCCGCAGCTTTCAACACTTGGCGACGTTCTCAATGAAGCCGGCTACAAACAGTACTTTATGATGGGTTCCGATGCCGCATTCGGCGGACGGAAGAATTACTTCACTTCGCACGGTGATTATGAAATTGACGATTACTACTGGGCGATCAGCGAGGGACTGATCCCGGAAGGCTACTACCAGTGGTGGGGCTATGAAGATGCCAAACTGTTTGAGTATGCAAAAGATAAACTGACGGAGATTTCCAAGAATGACGAACCGTTCAACTTCAGTATGCTGACTGTTGCCACCCACTTCGAGGACGGCTACAAATGTGACGAGTGTGATGAAAAGCAGTACGGAGATGACCACTACGGTATGGTGATTGACTGCTCCAGTTCCCGTGTCAGTGAGTTTATAGACTGGATCAAGGAACAGCCTTTTTATGAAAACACGACTATAATTCTTTCCGGTGATCATCTGACCATGGACTCTGATTTTTGTGAAAACATCGATGAAGATTATCAACGTTCTACTTATAACGCTATTTTAAATTCACCCATTCTTCCGGTTCATGAAAAAAATCGGATTTTCACCACGATGGATATGTTCCCAACTACTCTCGCAAGCCTTGGAGCTGTCATTGACGGTGACCGTCTTGGACTTGGTACGAATCTTTTTTCAGACAAGCCTACACTTGCCGAAGAACTTGGCTTCGATGAACTGAATCGCCAGCTCTCTATGGGCTCCCGATTCTTCGATGAACTTGATGCTGATCTTACCCCCGTCTGGGTCGGCGATGGCGAATATCAGAAATTTTATATTAAGGAAGAAGATCGATTTGCCAATAACGAATGGGTAACTTACAATCCACATCAGCTCTGGGCTGACGGTAAGCAGTCTTATTTTATTGATAAGGACGGCCACGCGGTTTCCGGCTGGCAAAAGCTTGAGGATGGGAAATGGTATCATTTTTCCGAGTCGGATTACCATCTCATCGAGGGTCCTTGCGATACAAATCCTGAATTGGAAGAGGAAACACCCGACTCCACTTCGGTAAGTGACATTTCCTCCGCTTCTTCTTTTACAGAAAACGATTTGGATTCCACAGTCGAAAGTTCTTCTTCTGGAATAGATGAGGACGATTTCTCTGAAAATGAGGATAATTCCAAAACCATCAGACATCTAGGCTCTTCTGCGGAAGATGATCCTCACGACCTGTCTCCTATCGATTATCAATAAAAATTTGATAACGATTCAGATCTATGCAATATAAAATAAAATCCCGCAGAAAAAGTTTTCATTTCTTTTTCTGCGGGATTTTTATTTTGCAAAATATTTAAAGCAGTATACGCTTAACTATTGTCTTACGTACAAAAATATGTTTTTTCCCATTTTTTTCACCTGTGTAAGGATCCACTGGATCAGTAAGGCAACAAAAATCGCTGCTAATAAATACAGAATTTTTGTCTGTTCTACGTCCTTCGGCATATAATACCACCAAATATCACTTTTACATCTTGACCAGTCAAACTTCAAAAACAGCTTTGTGCCATTCGCAATTGTTCCGAAAGCAACTTTTACAAGTAAAAAACCCAAAAACTGATTTTCCATAATCGAAAATGTGTTGTCTGCAAGAAGATTAATCCACTTTTTTCTTCCAAATACTGGTTCCATTATCGTTGCAATCCGCATCCAAAGTGCAATTCCCAAAAAACCAATAATAATTGGCATGACCGGTCCTTGATTAAAGTCATTGCACCACGCTGGCGTATAAGCCAACCTAGTTTTATAATGAAGAAAAATCATAAGTTTTGCAGCAAACACAATCGCAAAATACACTACAGATGGAATCCTGTCCACATATTTCTCCAGTATCTTTTTATAAAAAATACCCATTGCATAAAACGGAGCAAAATACAGAATTCTGACCACTGTCAGCCACCAGCTGGTGCGATATTCCATAATCGCCAAAAAATTGCCGCCCATTCCAATAAGTACTGCCCCTGCAAAAAATATCCATTCCGGTATCTGCCATCCTTTTCGCTTAAAAAATGCCCGAATCATACAATTTAATATTTCTACCATAAACAAGGGCACAATATACCAGCCGGCCATATTAAGGACAAACTGATGCCCATCGTTTAAAGGTGAAATCAGAATATTGTGCAAATTAAATTTTCCACCGATTTGAAAGCCCCACCGATGTAATAACCTGACAAGCAGCCCATACGCAATCGTATACCCATACATTGGAAGTATCAGGGTACGAAGCTTTTTACAGACATATCTCCCCGGTCGTTTCAGTGCTGCATCTTTAAAAAAATATCCTGAACAAAAAGTAAACAGCGCCAGATGGATTCCCTCATACGGAAACCATTGCGCAAAGTCCAAAGAAATTCCACCACCATCACAATGTCCCGCAACAACCATCAGAATCGCCACAGCATATAATATCTTAAAACGATAATCTATTTTTTTCTTATTCATAATCAAAAGCCGTTCGTTTATTGTACGCAGACCCCCTATTTCAAAGGACAAGGACTGCTTAGCTGATATCGCTTTCTTTCCATCATCGGAACGTTTTACGGCAATGTATACACCAGTACTCCCAGGATAATAATCAGATTCCCAATCAGCTTTCCTTTTGATACCTTTTCTTTCAAAACGCCAAAGGAAAGCAGCAGGACAAAGACGTACGTAAAGGTATCCAACACCGGACCGTATTTCAAATCTACCTGTGTGTAGGCATACGTATTTAAAAGAAGTACACTGCCAAAAATCAGATACGCCACAATCACGCGCCAGTTCAGATACTCGCGAAGTGCAGATGCATGCTCCTCGTTGGCGCTTTGTTTCAGCAGAATCTGTGATACTGCTGAAAACATTGTACAGATCAGCATTAAAATCATATATTTATTCATATCGCTGCACCACCATAACTCCCACCAGCACAATCAGAAGGCCGATGATATTTTTTACCGTCAGATTTTCATGAAAAATGAGCACGGCCCAGATCTGGGACCAGATCAGATAGACGCTGCGGTTTGCATATGCGGTTGACAAAGAGAATTTTTTGATTACCTTCTGCCATGCAATAGCGTAAATGCCACAGTTTGCAACCATCAGAAATAAAAATACATATAATAGAGGATTTTTGATTCCTCCCCGGTTCAGCTGAACCGATGCTGCTTTTGAGAACACACTCGTCAGAGAAAACAGCAGGATATTCAGGTGCAGCTGAATATAATCTTTTGCCTTATTCAAAAACAAGTCCTCCTTCTTACTTTTCTTCCACGCGGAAAATGATATGCCCTTCTACTTCTCTTACCGGGATGCACCCCGCTGTTTCCACATAGGATACTGCCGCTGAACTGCTCGAAAGTACAATATACTCTGCATTCATTTCCCTAAGACTTCTGTAAAATTCTTTCTGATCCAGCGACAGATCCATCTGTGTGATAATCTGAAGGATCTTTGTTTCGTCTTCAATTTCCTGCTCGGTCAGTGCATCGGTTGATACCGTATTGGAGCCCTGATAGGTCAGAACCATATCGCGGTCCAGAACCAGTTCAAACGAAGCATCATACTGCCGCACGATCAGGTTGAAATCCGGTTCAAAGACAACTCTTACGGTTCCCTCTCCCGCTTCTTCGTGCAGCACCGTACAGACGGCCAGAAGATCATCTGGCATCTTGTACTGGTTATCCGGCAGCTTCGGCAGTCCGCCAGCCAGTACGGAATTTCCGCCAAAACAGATGACCGCTGCCAGCGCAGCCGCGGTCAGATACCGTCTCCAGCCTTTTTTCTGCCCGCCCACAACTTTCGTGCAGGCATATCCGATGGTCAGTACCATCGGCAGAATCCAGAAAAACCGGTAATAGACATTGACCATTCCAAGTTTTCCCAGGATATATTTCACCGCAAATGGATTGTATACCGTAAAGGCCAGAAAAACAGCGGTTGTTACGAACACATACCGCTCTTCCTTTTTTCCTTTTAAAGCGAGATACAGCACCGACAGCAGAAACAGCGTCAGTACGGTTGTGTTTCCTCCAAACGTCACAAAGACCTGTCTCACAAAATCGAGGCCGCTCTCATTCAGATTTATTCCGCCCACATTTTCTCCTTTCTACCGCACAACCGGAATCTGCAGGATACCGCGCACACCAAGGAGATAGACCCCAAGCACCAGCACACACGGTAGCACAGCAAGCAGATAGAGCCTGCTCTGTCCCCAGCGTTTTTTCCGCACAAGATTCGGCAGAATCACAGCACTCATGGCCACCGGTACAGTCATCATGGATGACATCGTAAGGTCAATCGCAGCGACGCCTGTCATGAAAAACAGCAGCCAGACTCTCTTTCCGTTTTTCTCCTGATACATGCGCAGACCAAGATAAAACAGAAACGGGAGGATGATATTGCACAATACGGCCTTTCCCTCGTATCCCCTCGTCAGCAGGAACGACGCATTTGAAAAGATCGTATGAAAATTCAGATTCACAACACTAATAAAGCACAGGAGCACCCATACCATCTGTTTTTCTTTTAACAGCGCCTTTCCGATCTGTGCATAGACGAGATAACTTAAAACTACCGTCATCATACAGAGAATCACCTTCGTCACTACGAGCGGATGAAGGCCCGTTAAACGGCACAGTACTGCATTTGCTGCCGGATACATGCTGAACACATAACGGATGTTAAAAAAATCCAGTGCTTTTCCTGTATATGGGTCAAAGCTACTGATGGAATCTGTCGCAAGGTTCGTTGTCACACTTCCCACATAATACGCTGCATCCGCACTGCCGTTTTCCTGCAGTGCAGCAACAAAATACAGCTGGATTCCAATCAGCACCAGCATCACATAAAAAGCCGCCGTCTTTCCTCTCCAGAAACCGCCGCTTCTTTTTCCCCACTCTCTCCACATTCCCAGATGAAGACAGATGGAAGCAATTACAAGGACAGCCACAACAGCAGCCCATACCCATGCGAGCAGATGCAGCTTTGCACCGAGCACCATCATCGGCACAGAAATCAGTTCAAATAAGAAGTAATATGCAATAAAGCCAAACAGCACAGTTTCACCCAGATGTCCGCTCTCATACCTGTTTTCTCTGATAAAAAAAGAACCCAGGCAGCAGAACACTGCGAGCATTCCCAGAAACAGTGCCGGCATTTTTAATAAGGTAATCATGTTTGGTTCCTTTCTTTTCCTTACATTCCCAATCCCACTCATTCTAACATGATGCCCTGTCTGCGTCAAGTAATCGAAATTCTAATAAACATTGACTTTTCCCTGAAATTTTGTATAATTGTGATGTTGAGCGCTTATTTTCCACCCGGCTGTTTTACTTTTTGTTTTAATGATATATGTTACGAAAGGAGCCATTGATATGCCTTTTTCCCGGCATACCCGCAGATCCATGTTTTCCATTGGCGCGGCATCCCTTGCCGCTGCTTTTCTTTTTCTCACCCCGGAAAACACACATGCGGCTGATACTACAGCAAAAATTCACATTCTGACACTCGACAGCGGCTCCAATGCCATCGTTCTGGAAAGTGTAGACGATAATGGCCAGAAAATTTTCGGCATGGTAGACTCCGGCGAGGACTGGGATTACCCTGACGGATCTGATCCGCGTTATCCGCTGCGCAGCGGCATCACAACGTCGACCGGCTACGACGATGAGGTACTCTCCTACCTGGACTCCCTCGGTGTCACCTCCGATAATCTGCAGTTTTATGTTGCAACACATCCGCACAGCGACCATATTGGAACCGGCGATACCATCGTGCGGCTGTATTCCCCCGACCGGGTTTATCTGCTCCCGTATGATGACAGTTATATCTATAATACTGCGCGTCTCTGGGACAATCTTTATGTCTACGACCAGCTTCTTACTGCTGTAGAAGAGACTGAAGGTGTGACCCTGATCCAGCATCTGAATCCCGGTGCCGCCTCCGCAGAAGAAGGATCTCCTGATTTTGCTTTTGGAAATTTCCAGATCCAGATTGTCAACTACGAGGAAGATTATCTCACAAGTCCAAAAGAGGACGCCAACCAGTTCTGTCTTGGTGTAATTGCCTCCGCAAACGACCACCGCGCTTTTCTGACGAGCGATATCGACGACGTCGAGGGCGATGCCAGCCGGATTGTTTCGAACTACGGGCTGTACAGCATTGATCTGATGACTTCCAATCATCACGGATATCCGAATGCTGTCGATGCAGACTATCTTGCTGCCGTCAACCCGGAATATTTTATCCAGACCGGTGACTTCCGTATTATGGATAACGATACCGTCGAGACCCTGACCTCTCTGGGGCTGCGCGTATTTTCCACGACAGAATATTCCGGCGATCTTCCGGCAGTCATTGCTGACTTTTCCGGTTCCGCGGTCACTTCCAACGTGGATGATACCTATGAAATTTACCGCGGCCGTTCTTCCAAGCTCGTTGCTTATCATGACGGCATCCCGTACAGCGGATTTTTCACCCGCGGCGGACAGAAATATTATGCAGACAGCAGCCATCTTCTCGTATGCTCCACTTCCTGGCGCGACACAGAAACGGGCATCGAATATACCTCCGATGAAAACGGCGTGATCACAAACGAACGCCACGTCATCGGCTGGGTAAAACGGGATGGAAAATGGTATTACTACAACGATGATGAAACACCGTATACCGGCTGGCTCACCCTCGACCACAAAACGTATTACCTCGGCGCGGACGGCGTTATGGCAACAGGCTGGCTTCTGCTTGATGGAGATTACTATTATTTTTCCGGCAGCGGTGAGATGCAGACCGGATGGCAGTTTATCAGCAACAACTGGTACTATCTCGCCAAGGATACCGGTATTATGTATTCGTCCGGATGGCACGCTGATCCGGAGACCAAAACGATGTACTATTTTTACACATGGGGAGGTGCCGCACGCAATACGACACTTACCTTAAACGGTTACCGCGTCAAATTTCTTTCCTGGGGCGGTATTTCCGGCAGCACCTGGCTGTACCATGACGGTGCCTGGTATTATGTACAGAAATATTCCTGCGTAACCAATGGCTGGTATCAGATCGATGGCGCCTGGTATTTTATGAATGCGGACGGTTCCCTAAAGCAGAACGAAAGTTTCCTGTATGACAACAATCTCTACTTTGTAAATAAGAGCGGAAAAATGTATCAGAACCAGTGGCTGAAATGGGATGGAAACTATTATTATCTCAGAAGCTGGGGCGGTGCCGCACACGAAGGCTGGCTGCTGCTTCAGAATAAATACTATTATATTAATGAGGACTGTACACGGAAAACGGATGAAGCCTTTACGTATGATAACAATCTTTATTTTGTTGATGAAAACGGCGTCATGCCGGCAAACCAATGGGTGATCCGGGACGGTGTCTGGTACTTTACCTACAGCTGGGGCGGTGCGAGAAAATCGCAGTGGTTCTATTATAAAAACAACTGGTATTACTTCAACGATGATGCTTCCATGCAGACCGGCTGGGCAGAAATTGACGGAAAAACATATTATTTCCAGAGCTGGGGCGGATGCGTCACCGGGACGAAAAAAATTGACGGAACAACGTATGTGTTTGATAAAAACGGTGTTCTGCTTTCCGAAAAAGAAAGCTAGAAAAATCCATATAAAAATGCGGCAGAAACGAAAATCTCATTCGTTTCTGCCGCATTTTTTATAAATTTCTTTTCCGGAACAGTGCACGAACGCACTGCCGGTAAATTCCGGTTCCCAGAAACAGGGTCAGATAGGCGATTTTCCGCCCATTCGTGAAGTGATCGCCTTCCAGTACCAGAAGCGGATGCTTTTTAAGCTCTTTTGCCAGCCTCTTCGCAAGCGCCTTTTTCTCCGCGTCCATGGTTTCCAACAGCATCAGCTTGTCCAGCACGAAAAACCGCGCCCAGCAGCAGCGCACACCTGCTTCTTTTTTCAGCGCCGGGTGGCGTTCTTCCACGACATTCTGATTATGATCCCATACTTCCACCGAACCCAGATCTGACCAGCGAAAACCGCTTGTCGTGAGGCTTTCGCGCCGGTGCACATAATAGTATTTCTGTGCTGTGGAAAAGGCCACCTTCCGGCAGTGCTCCATTAACGGAACGATGACGTATGCATCCTCGGCGATTGTTTTCTCCGGATAGACAACGCCCTCGAAAATCTCTCTCCGATACAGCTTGCCCCACGGCATCACGCCGAACACGCGCGCCTTCATCACCTGGCGCAGTCCCTCCTCGCTGTCGGTCACAGATTCGATTCCCTCCTGTTTCAGATCCGGCACCGGCCTTCCTTCATAGAGATCGTATCCGCGGCAGATACTCATTTCGGCATCATATTTTTCCGCCAGACGATACAGTGTTTCCAGAAGATCCTCCGCTGCGAAATCGTCGCTGTCCACAAACGTGATATAACGCCCCTCTGCAAGCGCAACGCCCGCATTCCGCGCCGAACTGACGCCGCCGTTCTCTTTTTGGTGATAACGGATCCGCGCATCCTGTTCTGCGTATGTCCGGCAGATTTCACTGCTCTTGTCGGTGCTTCCATCATCTACAAGAAGCAGCTCCCAGTCCGTAAAAGACTGGGAGAGAATGGAATCCACACATTTTTTTAAAAATTTTTCTGCCTGATACACCGGGGTAATGATTGAAATTTCCGGCATTGTTTTATCCTCTTTCTTTATTTCTTACAGCAGTAGTGTATCCCCTTATACTGCTCATACGGATGATCGAGATCCAGAAACGCCGCATCGTGGTGCCCTTTCTGCTGTTCTTTCGGCGGCAGTTTCATATAATCGCCGAACGCCATGCGCAGATATGTGTCATATCCGACCGGAATCGGCAGGCGCTCATTCTCGAACGGAACCTCCATCGCCGATGCAAAAATCTTTTTCGGATATTTCCGGAGAATCGCCTGCGGTGCGCACATCTCGGTGATGCCGTCCACCCGTGGGCTGTCGATATCAAATTTTGTAATATAGTTCTCTGCCTGCTTCCAGATCCGGTACCGCATCTTCTGCGTCGGAGCCAGCGCCAGCAGAATCGTTCCCAGGTAATGCATAAACGCGCCGTGGCGTTCTTTGGTCGGAATAACCTGCGTGCAGAAGAGCTGGAAAATCTTTCCCTCGATCACTTGCCATTTCCGCGCAAGGTTTCCCGGTGCATAGCCCTCGATCGGGAGAATATCAAGCGCAACGCCGTGGCAGAGATCCATATCGACCTGCTCCTTTTTCACCTGCGTGGTGCGGCTGTCGCGGATGTTCGCAAACGTATGCGCATTGCAGAAGCCCTCTTTCGGGTACTCGAGCTTGTAGATTTTACTCTCCTCCTGTGTATCCCAGATTTTCAGGAACTTCTCGTAATCTTTCCGCGGCATGAAAAAGTCGAGATCATCGTCCCACGGAATAAAGCCGCCGTGGCGGATTGCACCGATACAGCCGCCGCCGCAGAGATAACAGGTCAGATGGTTTCTCTGGCACCAGTGGTAAAACATGACGGCCATTTCCAGATTTTTTTCCTGCAGCCGGCGCAGAATTTCGTCCTCGGTATTAAACATCTTTTTTCTCCTCTTCCTTTGCGTTCAGGCTGATCGTCTGTCCTTCCTCGAGCCCTTCTGTGCTCTCCTTTGTGAAGACAATCTTAAAGGTTGCAAGAATCAGCTTCAGATCCTCTAAAATCGAATAGCTTTCTATGTACATCAGATCCAGCTTCAACTTGTCGTATGCGGTCGTGTTGTACTTTCCGTAAATCTGGGCGTAGCCGGTAAGGCCTGCCTTTACTTTCAGACGGTAAGCAAACTCCGGAATCGATTCCTCATATTCCTTTGCAATCTCCGGCCGCTCCGGGCGCGGTCCGACGACGCTCATATCGCCCTTGAAAATGTTCAGAAGCTGCGGCAGCTCATCAATTCTCGTCGCGCGGATCACCTTTCCGACCGGCGTAATGCGGCTGTCGTTCTTCGTTGCCAGACGGGCTACGCCGTCTTTTTCGGCATCCACGATCATGCTTCGGAATTTGTAGACATAGAATTCTTTTCCGCCGATCGTGAGACGTTTCTGTTTAAAGAACACTGGGCCATGGTCATACAGCTTGATGCAGAGCGCTGCGATCAGCATAATCGGTGACGTGATCACAAGAAGAATCGTCGATACGAGCAGATCCAGCAGGCGCTTGCAGAATCTCTGATCAAACGAAAGACCACTGTTTCGCGCGAGCAGAAGCGGTGTATCGAAAATATGGAGCGCTTCCGCTTTCCGTACCATAATATCCGACAGCTTCGGCGTCAGATAGACACGGATTTCTTTCGCATAGCAATATTTCAGCAGACGGTTGCGCAGCTCCGAATGAAGATCGCCCAGGATCACGCCCTCCTGACCGTATGCGTCAATCTGGCGGCAGAGCTCTTTCTCTCCCACTTCCACGCTCACCTTATGTGCTACAATATACTTGTCCGGCCGCTGGTTCATCTTCAGCTCCAGGCTTTCCATCGGGTATTCACCGTAAATCAGAAGCACCTCTCTTGGCGGAAAGAGACGCGCAAACGTCTTCTCAAAAAGCCAGGATACAATGCCTGCCAGCGCAAAGTCCACGAGTGTCATGCCGACCATCGGCAGAATGTACGGCAGGTGGCGCCACAGCAGGATAATCTGCAGATACATCAGCGCATTGGCACAGAATGCCGTCATCATCTGGGAATAGATGATGCTGCTTCCCTTCATGTAGCCGATCTTCATGCCGCCGTAAATGTACATGAAAACCAGAAGAAAAATACCGTAGATCACGACGATAATCTGATTTCCCTTATCCCAGAACGGCTCCAGCCACAGGTGGCTCGCATAGTATCTGTCCCAGAACACAGAAAAAACAGCGCATTCCAGAAGCACAATCGCCGCGACCGCCAGGACACGCATCAGATGTTTGTACTGTTCCCTGTTTTTATAGTTCATCAATCTCTTCCTCTCTTTTTGCCCTTACCGTAATACTTCCGCACACCGTTTACGGCATAGCACGCAAAACAGTACAGGGAGCGGAACGTTCCCATTCCCAGCTCGCGGTAAACACGGTAAGTCATTCCTGCAGAATGCAGTTTATTCCCCGATTTTCCTGTGCTGGACAGCCGGTATTTCAGCAAAGGCTCATCCACACCGCAGGCTGTCCCGTATTTTTTCAGGATCCGCAGCCAGTCCAGATAATCCTCGTGGCACTCGTCCTTTTCCATCGGGAATTCCAGCAGAACGCTTCTTTTGGCCAGTACCGACGAGCAGCCGATCACGTTGCCGCGCAACAGCATTTTGTAGGTGATCCGCTCCGGGACAGAAAAAATCTTCTGCTTTTCCGGTTCCTGATCGTAAATCAGCTCCCGACCCGTACAGCAGAGCACATCACCGGTCTTTGCAAGGGCTTTTTCCTGCTTTTCCAGTTTTTCGGGATCCCAGTAATCATCCGCGTCCAGAAAGGCAATGTAATCGCCCTTTGCGAGCTGTACACCGCGGTTTCTGGATGCGGACGCTCCTTTGTTTGTCTCATTCCGGATATACCGTACCCGGTCATTTTCTCCGTAACGCCCCATCTTTTCCATCGTATCGTCCGTGGAATGGTCGTCGATCACCAGGATTTCCAGCGGGGTTTTTGTTGTCTGGCAAAGGACTGAGTCGATTGCCTGAAACAGTGTTTCTGCACCGTTGTACGAAGGGATTACTACTGAAATCATGTATTTTCCTCTCTTACTTTGTCTGCTGCATCTGTTTTTTAAATTTTCCAGCAGCAAACCTCCTACTTTTATAGCATATCTGCACGGGCTTGTCAATTTTACGCCGGGATCTGCTGGTTTTTCTTTCTTACATGTAATTCTATGTGAGCTTTAAAAACGCCAGTAAATAGAACAGAATTCCTCCGAACAGTGCTCCGTTTCCGCCGTTTTTCTGCCCCGTCTTTTTTCCGATGGCAGTTCCGGCATACATCGCCGCCATTCCGACCGCGAAGGAGGCAAAAAAGATCTGTCCTCCTGTCACCGGAAGATCCGCGGCAAAGACGCCGGAGACAATTCCATCCACCGACATCGAAACCGCCAGCAGGCCAAATTCCAGTGGGTGGAGCTGTTTTTCCAGATGTTCCAGTCTTGTTTCTGGTTTTCCCTGCTTTTTTCTTCTGCGTTTTCTCAGTTCTTCAAAAATTTTCAGCGTTCCCATAAGAAAAAAGCAGCCCGCACCCACTCTGGTTCCCCATTCCGGTCCTGCGGACTGCAGAAATCTTTTTCCAAACTGCGCGGAAGCAACCAGGGCAGCACTGCAAAACAGATTCAGCAGCGCCGTCATGCCGGGTGAAATTCTCGTATTGCTGCTTCCATATCCGATGCTTACTGCAAAGTTATCGGCTGAGAGCGCCGCAGCAAGCAGAAGCAATTCTACCATATGACACACTCCGTCATTTCTCACTTTACAGTATTCGTCTGTTTTTCAAACCGTGCATCCTGGGAAGGCAGTTCTTTTTCTTATTCCACTGCTTTCCGGAATTCCCGGATTTTTTCTTCGAAGTGCGATACATCGGTGCAGAAAATGCTCGAAGTTCCCGCCACAAAAATGCTGGCTCCACAGGAACGCAGCGTCGCGCCGTGCTCCTTCGTAATGTTTCCGTCCACTTCTAAAATGATGTCCTCCCGGTGCATCTCCTGCAGAAATTTCTGCAGCTTTTCCGCCTTGCGCAGCGTACTCGGCACAATTTTCTGTCCGGCAAAGCCCGGATTCACCATCAGAAGATTGACGCCGTCGATATAATCAAGCACTTCCTCGATCTGCCCGATCGGTGTCGCCGGGTTGATCGCGAGGAACCGCTTGCAGCCGTACGGCACGAGGTAATCGAGCGCGCGCTGCACCTGGAAAGTGCTCTCATAATGAATCGTCACGATGTCCTCTTTGTGAATGCCGATCCATGGCAGCTTGTACTCCGGGTCTTTAATCATCAGATGAAGATCGAGCGGAATACTCGTCAGTTCCCGCAGTCCGCGGATGTAGTCGACGCCAAGGCCGAAGTTCGGAACGAACTCGCCGTCCATCACATCGATATGGAGATATTCGACTTTTTCTTTTTCAAATACATCGATCGTCACCTGCAGATCCACAAGGTTTGAGCACATCATGGATGCCGATATCTGACTTTTTCTCATATTTCTACTCCCATGAAACCATTACTTTACAGTATGGCTCTTTATGATTTTTCATCAGTTCCAGTCCGTCCATCAGCTTTTCGGACGGGAAACAGTGCGTGATCAGCGCCTGTGCCGGGATTTTCTTCTTTGAAAGCGCATCGAGTGCCTCCGTCCAGTCGCAGGCTTCATCTTTTTCATAAGAAGAATTCCACGTTCCCATCAGGTTCAGCTGTTTGCGCAGGATGCGCCAGTACACGTTCTTTTCCATCGCAAGATCGCCCGATGGATTTCCCATCAGCACGATGCTTCCGCCCGGTCTTGCAAGAAGAACTGCACTGGAAACGGCCTGCGGCGTTCCGACCGCTTCTACTACAACATCCGCCTGAATCGCTTTACTCTCCTCTTCCGTCACATATGAGATGCCCGGGATCTGTTCTGCGATCGCACGTTTTGCTTCGCCCCGTCCAATCACAAAAACGGTTTCGGCGCCGAGCGCTTTCGCCCACGCTGCCGCTGCAAAACCGATCATGCCCGTTCCGATCACTGCTGCGGTATCGCCCGGCTTCACACCGCTTCGTTTCACCGCATGAAGCGCCACAGAGAGCGGCTCCAGCATTGCTGCCTCGCGGAAGCTGACGTTTTCCGGCAGCTCCATCAGGTTCCAGTCCGGCACGGCCACGTATTCCGCAAAGCCGCCGTCCCGGCGCGAGCCGAGGTAATCGTAGTGTTCGCACATCTCATATTTTTTCTGTCGGCACTGCGGGCAGGTGCGGCATGGGATCAGCGGGAAAATGCCGACCCGTTTTCCAACTCGCTCTTCCGGCACACCCTCGCCGTATGCGGCAACCACGCCTGAAAACTCGTGACCCGGAATCGTTGGAAAATGGTATGTTCCGTTTGTGAAAATCCGCGGAATATCGGAGCTGCAGATTCCTGATGCCTTTACCTGCACCAGAACCCAGCCGGATGGGATTTCCGGTTTTTCGATGTCTTCCCTTCTTAAATCATTGACTCCATGCAGCTCGTATGCTCTCATTTCGTTTCTCCTTCCACAATCGTACAGAAACGCTCCAGGTCGCTCCTTGTTGTAATCTTAAAGTTCCGCTCATCCCCTGGGATCATCGCCACATCCATTCCATGGCGGTAGGCAATTTCACTCGTTCCCCTTGTGAGGGACAGCTCCTCTTTCGATGCTTCCCGGTTGATCTTCGCGTACGGATGCAGCCGGAAGGCTTCCGGCGCCTGACCGGCAAACAGCGTGCTGCGCTCCAGCAGATGGTCAATTTTCGTTCCGTCGCTGCTCTGATAGATCGTGTCCTTCATCGGCAGCACCGGCATACAACCCTCATGATCGGCAAGCGCCGCAAGGCAGTCGCCAATCAGCTGTTCGCTCACCAGAGGCCGCACGCCGTCGTGGATGATCACACCGTCGTTCTCCGATACGGAATCCTCCATGCAGACGGTAAGGCCATTATGAATGGATTCCTGCCGCGTATCCCCGGCATCCGCAAAGGCGAGAAATTTCGTAATCCCGTCTTCTTCCATCCATCCGCGGATCTTCTCTCTCCAGGCATCTGCCGCCACGATGACGATTTTCTCAACGGCACTGCTTTTCTGAAACTGCTCCAGCGTATACAGCAGAATCGGTTTCTTTTCCACTTCCAAATACTGCTTCGGAAAATCCCCCATCTGCATTCTCGTTCCGATTCCCCCCGATAGTATGATTGCGTAATTCATCTTAAGCCTTTCCTTTGCTCTTTTTACTCTCTTTTTTTCGCTCTTCTTCCAGCTCTTTTAAAAAGTCTCCCAGTTCTCCGGAGGCGTTCTCCAGCAGGTACGACTTCGTTTTCTGTTCTTTCTCCAGATAGTTTTCCCGGATCTGGCCGTTTGTATGTTCAATCTCGGTGCGCAGATCCCGTGCGGAGAGACGATGCGCGCCCGCTCCCATAATGATGATCTGCTCGAGACCGTCCGAGGAAGCCACCGTTACGTTGCCGTTGTGGCCGATCCTGTGAACCGTTTTCTCGATGTACTGGTCAGCCGTCTCCGCCTCTTTCGTATAAACGACATGAATATTATGGTACATGCCGACCTCACCCTGGTTGCCTTTTACTTTGTAGGCATCAAAGACAAGAATCAGCGTCATTTTTTTATATCCCTGATAATTTGACAGGATGTCCATCAGTTTTCCTCTGGCGCTCTCAATATTGTACTTCGCCAGCTCATTTAAATCATCCCATGCAAAAATAATGTTATAGCCGTCCACCAGCAGATATTCCTCCTGCGGCTCCTTCGAGCGGTTTGATTTTGCATATTTGGGATCCCCGATGCCGGATGACGAGGTGACAGGACGTGTCCGCCGCTCGAAACCGGCGCGCTTCCGCTCCACTTTGCCGTATGTCCTCGTAAAGATTTCTTCCAGCTCCTTTGCCTCCTGCAGGGAAGCTGCCATCGGCACGCGGTCGGATGCTTTTTTTGCTTTCTGCACAGAGGATGCTCCGCCGCTCCGGTCTGCCGCAGATTCGGCTGAATCGCTTTCTTCTTCCAGATTTTCCAGCGTGTATTCCAGATGCATATGGTCTTCCACTTCATTCCATGGAACGACAAAGCCTGCCCCGTGGGCACAGAACACAGAACCCGTCGGATTTTCCACATCCGCCTCGGAATCGTAGCCGATGGAGGCAATCACTTCCTCCGCGTTGTGGCACGGCTCATATCCTTTTAAGGTACAGAACACTCTTCCGCGTCCCCGGCTGTAAGCAGTCACTTCTTTCTGATAATCCCGCATCGTCACAACCGGTGCGGTTCCGGTGATCACTGTCATATCGCCTTCCATTTCCGGCGGTTCAAAGCTGCCGTACATCCGCTGGATATCGTTCAGCGCCCGTCCCGTCGATTCCGACGGAATTTCCAGACGGAAAGCATAGACCGGCTCCAGCAGAACGGATTCTGCTTTTTTCAGTCCCTGCCGTACCGCACGGTACGTCGCCTGGCGGAAGTCGCCGCCCTCGGTGTGCTTAATGTGCGCACGGCCCTTGACCAGCGTGATTTTCATATCGGTAATCTCCGACCCGGTCAGCACGCCGGGATGCTTCCGCTCCAGCAGATGTGTGAGGATCAGACGCTGCCAGTTGCGGTCCAGGGTGTCCTCGCTGCAGACGGTTCCAATCTGCAGTCCGCTGCCCGGTTCTGCCGGCTCCAGCAGCAAATGAACTTCCGCATAATGGCGCAGCGGCTCGAAATGGCCGACACCCTCCACGGTACTGCGGATCGTCTCTTTGTATACAATATTTCCGGCTCCGAATTCCACCCATTCGCCGAAACGCTCGTGGATCAGACTCTTTAAAATCTCGATCTGCACCTCACCCATGACCTGCGCATGGATTTCCGCGAGACGCTCATTCCAGACAATGTGGAGCTCCGGGATTTCTTCTTCTAACTGGCGCAGTTTTCCAAGCATCTGATGGACATCGCAGTCCGGCGGAAGCTCGATGCGGTACGTCAGCACCGGCTCCAGCACCGGTTTTTCCGCCTCGGTTTCGTTGCCGATGCCCTGACCGGAGAAGGTGCTGTTCAGCCCCGTTACGGCACAGATCGTCCCCGCCGGTGCTTCCTGTACCATCGTATAGCCCGCACCGGAATAAATGCGGATCTGGTCTGCCTTTTCTTCGCCGAGCATCTGCTTTACCTTCAGCACGCCGCCCGTGATTTTCAGATGCGTCAGACGGTTTCCTGCCGTGTCCCTTGAAATCTTAAAAACGCGCGCGCCAAAATCCCCGCCGTACTCCGGCGTTTTTGTAAACCGGTCCAGAATTTTCAGAAATTCCGTCACGCCCTCCATCTTGAGTGCAGAGCCAAAGCAGCACGGAAAAACCTTCCGCTCTGCGATCATCGTGCGGATCTGGTCTTCTTCCACGCTTCCCGTTTCCAGATACTGCTCCAGCACGTCCTCATCACACATGGCGAGTTCTTCCAGCAATTCTGAGTTCTGGAGATCCTGCGAGAAATTCAGGCAGTGCTCTGAGAGACGGCTCTGCAGTTCTTCCAGCAGTTTTTCCGCATCCGTGCCCGGCTGATCCATCTTGTTGATAAAGAGAAAGACCGGGATCTCATACCGTGCGAGCAGCCGCCACAGGGTTTCCACATGACCCTGCACGCCGTCCGCACCGCTGATCAGAAGAACCGCATAGTCCATGACCTGTAAAGTGCGCTCCATCTCCGCCGAGAAATCCACATGGCCCGGCGTGTCAAGGAGTGTGACCTCCGTCTCGTTCAGCTTCAGCACGGCCTGTTTGGAAAAGATCGTGATACCCCTTGCTTTTTCCAGTTCCTCCGTGTCCAGAAAGGCGTCCTTGTGATCCACTCTTCCGGCTTTCCGGATCTGGCCTGTTTTATATAAAATTCCCTCTGCCAGCGTCGTCTTTCCCGCATCGACATGCGCTAAAATGCCTACCGCCAGTTTTTTGGTTTTTTCCATTTTGTTTCATCCTGTCTGTATGATTCATATTTTTCAGGCCCCCTCATCCCCTGCGGCCCGACTCACTGCTTATTGTACCACAAAACCTCTCATTGCGGAACCCCGGAGTGAAACGCAAAAAATCTCAAAGCGGCTTTGTTCCCCCCGTTAAATATAATATTCAATCGCATCTTCCCGTTTCATATGGAAGATCTCAAAAATCTGATCCCTAATTGCCAGAAAATCCTCACTCGTACGATCCCGGTGCTTTCCAAGCGGAATCGTAAGTACTGCTTTGATCTGCCACGGATTGGCATCGAAAATCACCACGCGGTCGGCGAGATAGATCGCCTCCTCGGAAATTGCAAGGTCCTGGTAGCTGATCCAGTCAAGCGAAGTTTCGAGTGTTGCCGCATCCTGTCCCAGATACTCCTCTGCCACCCGAAGCGCTTCTTTTTTGTCGAGCTTTTCTCCCGCCGCAAAATAGCCGTCCAGCAGTTTCTGAAACGATGCGGGATCTTTTTCGATCACATCGGTCCGGAAATCAGACCGCAGCAGAGAGAATCCTCCCAGAGCTCTTCGGAGCGCGCCAGCACCGTTCCAAAGCCCTGCGTCACCGCAATGTCGTCCAGCGTAAGACCTGCTTTCGCCAGCTCAATCAGTTCCGATGCACCGTCGATTTTTCCGGCGTGCAGTGCATCTGTCAGATCCGACCAGGAGCTGAGATTGTCAATTCCATTCGTTATTGTTTTTTGCTATCACGGGTGCAAATGTAAAACCGGAGAACGCCCGCTTTTCTGCCTGGCTGTTCTCCGGTTTTGCCGTTTCACAGAATAAAATCTCTGTCTGTTTTTATGCCTTTGTCTGCGCTTTTTCCGCATTGCTGTACGCCATCGCGTAAAACAGCTCCTGCGAATTGAGTTTCGTACCGTTCGATTCCCGGTCCACATATTTTCCGCTGGCATTCAGACATTTTCCCTTTTCGTTGTCCTTCATCATCGTCTCAAACATCCAGTCCAGACGCTCTTTTAAGGTCTCATCCAGAACCGGAGCGGCAACCTCGACGCGGCGGATGGTATTTCTTGTCATGAAATCGGCGGATGCAAGATAGACCTTCTCGCGCTCTTTCGTTCCAAACCGGTAAATTCTGGAATGCTCAAGGAAGCGGCCGACAATGCTGACAACCTTGATGTTTTCCGTGTATCCCTCGATTCCCGGAATCAGACAGCAGATACCACGGACAATCATTTCGATCTTCACGCCCGCCTGGGAAGCCTCCACCAGCTTGGTGATGATTGCTTTATCTGTCAGGGAGTTGATCTTGATGCCGATATAGCTCTCTTCGCCCTGTTTTGCATGTGCAATTTCTTCGTCTATCATCTCAAGCACCCGGTTCTGCAGACATTTCGGTGCAACCAGAAGAAGGTCTGTCTTTTCCACGGTCTCGCCCTTTAAGAGCGCTGCAAACACCTCTGCCGCCTCTTTTCCGATCGCCTGGTTTCCGGTGATCAGAGACAGGTCTGTGTAGAGTGCGGATGTTTTTTCGTTATAGTTTCCGGTTCCGATCTGGGTCACATACGATACGCCGTCCTCTGTTTTTCTGGAAATCAGGCACAGCTTGGAGTGGACTTTAAAGCCGTTCAGGCCGTAAATCACGCGGCAGCCGGCCTCCTCCAGGATACGGGAATACTCGATATTGCTCTCCTCATCGAAGCGGGCGCGCAGCTCAACAAGGACAACAACCTCTTTTCCATTCTCTGCTGCTTCGACCAGTGCATCAACAATCTGGCTCTTGTCAGCCAGACGGTACAGTGTCATCTTAATCGAAACAACGCTCTCATCTTTTGCCGCCTCGTCGAGCAGGCTGATAAACGGTTTGATGCTCTCAAATGGATAGGAAAGCAAAACATCTTTTTTCATAACCTGCGGAATCAGCGGCGCTTTCGAATCCAGCTGCGGTGTCATACGCGGGGCGCGGCGCTGATAGAACAGCGATTTCGTGTCGGCCGTTCCGTTCTGCTCCAGACTGCGCAGATATCCCTGCAGTGCAAAGACAAATGACAGATCCAGCGGCACTCTGGACAGGAATACATGGTCTTTGTCCACCTTGATTTCCTTACAGAGCGATGAAGTCAGCTTCTTGTTCAGCTCACGGGACATCTCCATGCGGACCGGGCTCATACGTTTTCTCTGTTTGATCAGGTTTTCCATTGCATCACGATAATCCAGATCCTCATCGTAAATCGTCTCGGTATCGATATCGGCATTCCGCGTTACACGGATCAGGGATTTTTCTTTTACAATATAATTTTTGAACATCTTCGGAAGGAAGTGCAGAATCAGCTCCTCGGAGAGCATAAAGGTTCCCTTTCTGGTCGGGATGTCGATCAGACGGCGGAATACGTTGTTGCTGCATGGGATGATCGCAGTACGGGTCTTTCCGCCCTTCGTCTCAAGGAGTGCGACCGCATAGATATCTTTGTTTTTCAGGAACGGGAACGGCTGCTGTTTGCTCACAATGTTGGCAGACAGATACGGCGCGATCTCATTATCAAAATACGTTTCCAGCAGTTTTCCCTCTTCAGCGGACAGCTTATTGAAGTTGATGAGGCGGATTCCCTTCGGCTCCAATTCTCCCATCAGCTGCTCATAGATCGCCGCTTTTTTCTGATCCAGGTCTCTTGTCTCCTGCAGAATCGCTTTTACCTGCTGTTCACTCGTCATATTCGTTTTATTTTCCCGGACCACTTCTTTGGATTCCATCTGATCCATCAATGTGCCGACCCGGACACGGTAGAACTCATCCAGGTTTGACTGGTAGATCGAAGCAAACGTCAGACGCTCGGCAAGCGGGACGGCCGGGTTTCCGGCTTCGTTTAAGACTCTTTCATTGAATTTCAGCCAGGATAATTCACGGTTCATCATATAGGGTTCTGGTTTTAACTGCTGCTTTTTCATGTATTTTAATTCTCCTTCTTCTGCGCGTTCTTTCAAAGATTCCGCTTTTCTTTTCACTTGCTGTAAAAGCCCTGATGGTTATCATATAATAAGAAAATTTTTTCATCTATCCTGCTATTGTTTTGTTTCTGTAAAATCCATGTAAAGCCATTTTTGTTCTTTTTACAAAACTTTTCGTCCATTGACCGTCAGTTTAAACGTAGTTCCCAGTATTTCTGCCGATTTTCTGCACAGCATCATTCTTCCGAGAAAGATCTCAAAATAGTCATACATCGAACAGATTTTTTCATCAATCTGGAGATTCAATGCGATCTCTGATTTTTTCTCATCCACTTTCAGCTTGGAATCTGTAACCGCATAATTTACTCTGTCATGAATATCGAAAGCAGATTGTTCCTTTTGTCTTACACGGCTTCTTCTGACATCTGTTTTATCTGCGATGATCAAGGCAGCTGAGATCACATCCTCCGGACTTCCCGTTGATTCATCGTGGTTTCCAATTGCAGAAACGATGGTTACTCTTTCTTCCAACGTCATATCCGTTTCTTTTAAAAGTTCATTTGCAAGAAGTGCACCGTACTCTGCATGATGTGATCTGTTAATCACATTTCCAATATCATGCATATAACCTGCAATTTGAGCGAGTTCAATCTCATGTTCCGAATAACCCAGCTTTTTCAGAATTTTTCCTGCCTGATGGGCAACCTGCATACAGTGTTTCTGCGAATGATCCGTATATCCCAGCTGTCCCAGGTTTTCGTTTCCTTTTTTCAGATATGCGTTAATTTCTTTGTTTTTTATAATTTCCTTGTATGTCAATCGTTTGTTCTCCTCTTTTTCAGACTACAGTCTTTTGATTGCATCCATTGCAAGCGCAGACCGTTCACACTCTTCTGCAGACAAGGTAATCTGCCAGCAGAGAGAGCTGTCTATCATATGTTTTGCCGCATAGCTCAGGCCATTCGTTCGCTCATCGAGAAACGGTTTATCAATCTGCTGCGGATCGCCAAGCAGAATAATTTTCGTTCCCTGTCCCGCTCTTGTGATGATTCCCTTCACCTGATTGGGTGTCATGTTCTGTGCTTCATCGATTATCAGATATGTCCTTGCTATCGATCGTCCGCGGATAAAATTCATCGCTTCTGTCTGAATGATTCCCCGTTCGAAAATCTCCGTGATTTTATCCCCCAGTTCCTCTTCATCCTCATATCTTCTCTTCTCATCCGAATCCAGAATCTGCTCCAGATTATCAATCACCGGCCGCATCAGCGGTGCAATTTTTTCTTTTTCATCGCCCGGCAGAAAACCAATATCATCATCAAACTGCGCATTCGGTCTGCAGACAATCACACGGCGGTACTCTCCTGTTGGATTATTATAGACTTTTTCCATTCCGACCGCGAGCGAATAAAATGTTTTTGCGGTTCCTGCCATTCCTTTCAGAATAACAAGCGGTGCTTCTTCTGCACTTGTCATAAGTGCTTCCTGCATAAAATACTGCCCGACATTTCTCGGCGATACGCCGTATGGTTTGCTCTTTTTATAAACCAGCGGAACAATTTTTCCGCCAGACACCCGCCCCAGCAGAGTTTTCTTTACAGACTGATCCGGTTTCAGGATAACAAATTCATTTTCATGAAATTCCGGGCTGATCTGTTTTCCTTCCGGGTCGCTCTGGTAAGCATCCGCCAAACAAATTCCTTTTTTCTTAAATTCCTTCACCTTATCTTCCGGAATGTAAACTTCTATCCGCCCGGTATATTGTGCATCGTTATCAGAGATCCGCTCTTTTTCAAAATCTTCCGCCGGAATTCCCAGAATCTGCGCCTTCAGTCTTAATACAATATCTTTGCTGACCAGTATAATCTGATCATTTTTATCTGCATCGGCAAGTCCTTTGCATACTTTCAGAATTCTGTTATCTGCCTTATCTTCCGGAAGATCCTGCGGCAGTTCTACCTGCACAAAATTTTTTTCAATCCGCAGACTGCCTCCCCCTGGCAGTTCTACCCCCTGTAATAAATCGCCGCACTGTCTGTATCTTTCCAGGTTCCGAATTGCTTTTCTTGCATTCGCACCCCGCTCTCCTTCTGCCTTTTTCAGTCCATCCAGTTCTTCCAGCACTACCAGCGGCAGTACCAGACGGTTATCATCGAAGCATTCCAAGGCATACGGTGCCTGAATCAATACATTTGTATCTATTACATAGGTTTTTATCATACACTCGAGCACTCCTTTTTTTCTGTCTTTTTTACTACAATCACGATCGTAGCACATTTGTATTTTAACTGCTATCCTGTTCCGATAAGGTCTATATCAAATGATTGTAAAATTTTTTATATTTCTGATGCAGTCAGACGGGGTTCTGTTACAGCAGAAAAGCACTGCAAATACAGATGGATGTATTTACAGTGCTTATTCTGAGATTTTTTTAATTCTGTACGTCTTCGTATTCTTTTACTTTTTCTTCATACTGCTCCCGGTTCTCGATGGTATGCTGTACAATGTGACCATGGTCTTTCTGTTTATTTTTCAGATCACGGCCGGGGCGCGGTGCATATTCGTCCTCCGGAATTTCGAGGGCATTGGCAGTGGCGTGGATGATGCCGTTGCTGCTGTAGGTGGCGCCGCTCAAGGCGTCGATGTTGAGACTTTGTTCTTCTTTCATCTGTTCAATCACGTACGGCGCTGCACGGAAAAAGTATTCCTCGGTGTCGCAGTAGGAAAGGATGGAGATGTCGGTCACTTTCTGGTTTTCTACCGTTACCTGCACTTCGACATCCCCGCGGAAGGCATCGGCGGTACCCGTGTAGATGCCGTCTTTCAGGTCATGGAAACGGCCGGCGTCCAGGAATGCCTGTTTTTCTTCCGTTGTATCCGTCGATTCAGATGCTGTATTTTCCTGTGTTTCATTCTTGGAATTCTCGTCTCCCGCAGCTGATATGGACGCCGTATTTTCGTCTGGTTCATCCGTTTTTTCCTGGTCGGCTTCTTTTAACGCATTTTGAGCGGCCTCAATCAACCCTTTGCTGCTGTAGGTGGCACCGGAAACGGTATCGATCTCCTCTGCACTCTGTTTTTCCAGAATTTCTGAAAAGATTCCTGACTTGGCTCTGTCCAGATATGTCTGATCATCCTCGGCGTTTTCTATCGTCAGTCCGGTTATGGCTCCCTGTTCTACTTTCACGGAAACGGTCACAGTTCCGCGATAGCCTTCTCCGCTTCCAGAATAGGTGCCGTCCCGGAATCTGCTGCTCGGGTTCTGTTCTGCCGTATCAACAGCCGCATCACCTGCTGTCTTACCAATGGAACTGCTCTCGCTCCGAATCAGAAACTGCGATGCTGCAATCGTAAGGCAGGTCACCCCGACACCGATCCACACGCTGTATCGGTACTTCCAGTGTGCATTATTCTTCGGACATCCGTTTACACATACTCCGCATCCAATACACGCGCCGCCTGCCGTCTGCTTTTTCTCTGCCAGATCAATTCCCATGGTACATTTTGCAGTACAGAGACGGCAGTTTCCGCATTTGCTCCACGGTTTTACAATTTTTAACAGAGCACATCTGGAAATCAGGCTGTAGATGGCTCCCATGGGACAGAGATACCGGCAGAAAAAGCGCTGGATCAAAACAGATCCAACGAAAATCACCAGAAGCAGCGCCCCGCCAATTGAAAACAGAGGCTTCACGCCCGGCCAGTGTCCGATGGAACTGTACTGCCCAAACACCTGCCACGGCCCTGCGATGTTCCATTTTACCATACCGCTCCATACAAAGACTGCCCAGAACAGTAGTACACCATATTTGATCCAGCCTGTTGGAACATTTCTTCCACTCTTCTTTGAATTTGAATGCAGGTTTTTCGCACCTGCTTTTCGAAACTGCGATTTCAGCTTATTCCCTGCAAACCACAGAAAATCCTGCACAGCCCCGAAGCTGCAGAAATATCCGCAGAAAAACCTTCCCACAATAATCACCGCCGGAACCGTCGCCAGCAGCATCCATACCGAATACCTGATCCGTTCCCACGAAACTGTCCCCTGATAAACTGCGGAAACAATCGTCCCAACCGCAGAAAACTGCGCCTCAAACAGGCCCGTGAGCAGCAGGAAAGAAAGAATCTGAATCGCTGCTTTCGGCCAGTTTCTTTTGTCTTGTTTTTTCAAATTTGTTCCTCTTTTCTTATTTTTAACGTTCCATAAAATATTGGTCCGACACCATTTCCTCATTATATAAAAATCCACTTTCCAAATCAACTTATTTTTCATTCGGTTTCTATAAAAACAGCCATTGCAGACAATATCTCTATTCTCTGCAATGGCTGTTATCCTTTTACAATTCTTATTTATCTAAATTTTTAACGTTTCATCTCCATTACCGGACCATTCGCTTTATGTTCCTGAATCAGTTCACGAATCTCGGAGAGATCCATTGCCGGAAAATCTCCGGGGACGGTATTCTTCAGGGCGCTTACTGCGTTTCCGATAGATACTGCCTGTGACAGATCTTCTGGATATTTCAAAATTCCATACAAAGCATCTGCAATATAGGCATCTCCGCTTTCAATCCTGTCCACCACTTCAATGTTTTCATACCGACCATAAATTTCCTCTGAATTTTACGTCAAAAGAAATCAGTGTTCCATGCTCTTTAAATTTTCTCATGAGAGTAACTGCTGTTTCTCTCACTTTTTCATCCAGTGCCAATGTAATTCCGCAGGTATGAAAGCATCTGGCAGAAGTAAACATTTCTTCCGGAAACTGTCCGTGAATTTCATTTCTTGCCAGACGCCCAATATCATTCTTTCATTTGCCGGAGGCGAAAGCCGCAAAAGCATCTCACCCAGCGTAAGCAGATCATATTTTCTGCATTCCATGTCCATTACCTCATTCCATAAAATTTTCCAGAATCCTCTGGTTTCAAACGATATAGCTGTTTCTTTCGTCATGATTATAAGGTAACTTCCTTCAAAACCCAATTGGCAGGATTGTTGTGTGTATTGCAAAAATTGCAGTATTATAATTTCAGACAATCTAAAAACCCTCATAAATCGTGTATTATCTGCACTATTTATGAGGGCTCTATATTCTTATATTATTTTTATAAACCCACAGTTGAATTATGCGTTCATCTGTTTAGCAACTTCCTCAGCGAAGTTCTCTTCTTTCTTCTCGATTCCTTCACCGGTCTCGAAACGAACGAAGCCTTTTACTGCTACAGTTGCGTTGTTTGCTTTAGCAACCTGTGCTACGTACTGAGCTACGGACTGTTTTCCGTCTTCTGCTTTTACGTATACCTGGTCAAGCAGGCAGATCTCTTTGAGCTCTTTGTTGATACGGCCCTGGATCATTCCCTGGATAACTTTTTCCGGTTTCTGGGACTCTTTCGGGTCGTTCTGGATCTGAGCCATGAGGATTTCTTTCTCATGTGCGATGTAGTCTGCGCTTACTTCGTCGCGGCTTGTGTACTGCGGACGAAGAGCTGCAATCTGCATTGCAACGTTTTTAGCCATCTCTTTGAGGTCGTCGTTTACAACGTCTGTCTCAACGTCAACCAGAACACCGATTTTACCGCCCATATGAGTATAAGAAGCAACGAAACCGTTCTCCTCTTTTACCTGCTGGAAACGACGGATGTTCATGTTCTCGCCGATGGTAGCGATCTGATGAGCCAGCTCTTCGCCAACGGTCTCGTTGGTATCGAATTTCCAAGGCTCTGCCAGGAATCCTTCTACGTCTGCTGCAGTTGTATCCATAGCCTGCTCTGCAACCTGTGCTACATAGCCACGGAATTTCTCGTTCTTTGCAACGAAGTCTGTCTCAGCGTTTACTTCTACAGCGACAGCTTTCTTTCCATCCTCGGATACGTTCAGCATAACGATACCCTCAGCTGCGATTCTGCCAGCTTTTTTCTGAGCAGTAGCAAGTCCTTTTTCTCTCAGGAACTCCATTGCTTTGTCCATATCACCTTCGGTAGCTGTAAGAGCTTTCTTGCAGTCCATCATACCAGCACCGCTTACTTCTCTTAACTCTTTTACCATTGCTGCTGTAATAGCCATTGTTTTATTCCTCCGTATACGTGATTCAGCAGACTGCATCTTCATGCCGATCTGCTATTGTGAGATTCGCCGAAGGGAACCTGAATTTCAAGTTCCCCCCAGTTCATTACTTCGCGTAAATTATTCAGCGTCTGTCTCTGCTGCTTCTTCGTATGCAGCTTCCTCAGCCTCGCCCTGTTTTGCCTCGATAACTGCGTCTGCCATTTTGGAAACGATCAGTTTTACGGCACGGATAGCGTCGTCATTACCCGGAATTACATAGTCAAGCTCTTCCGGATCGCAGTTGGTATCGCAGATACCGATCAGCGGAATTCCCAGTGTATGAGCTTCCTGTACGCAGATTCTCTCTTTTTTCGGATCTACTACGAAGATAGCGTCCGGCAGTCTCTTCATTTCTTTGATACCGCCAAGGTTTTTCTGCAGTTTTGCAAGCTCTTTCTTTAACTCAATGACTTCTTTTTTCGGAAGAACTTCGAAGGTGCCATCCTGCTCCATGGTCTCGATTGCTTTCAGTCTTGCAATACGGCTCTGGATGGTTTTGAAGTTGGTCAGCATACCGCCGAGCCATCTCTCGTTTACATAGTACATTCCGCAGCGCTCTGCCTCAACAGCGATAGCGTCCTGAGCCTGTTTTTTGGTTCCTACGAAAAGGATTGTGCCGCCGTCTGCTGCGATGTCTGCAACAGCTTTGTATGCGTCATCTACCATTCCTACAGATTTCTGCAGGTCGATGATGTAGATACCATTACGCTCTGTGTAGATGTACGGAGCCATTTTAGGATTCCATCTTCTTGTCTGATGTCCGAAATGAACACCGGCTTCCAGTAACTGTTTCATTGAAATTACGCTCATTGTTTTATCTCCTTATGGTTTTATTCTTCCCCATGTTTTTTCACCTTGGAACCTGTTTTTCAAAAAACAGGCACCATCCTTGGTACCGCATGGGTGCTTATTGTGCAACAGTAAGATTGTATCACAGAGTTTTTTTCATGACAAGCATTTTTTTCGCGGATTCTGCGGTTTTTTTCTGTTATTTTTGTGTTTTCCCCTGTTTATCCTTTAAAAACAGATACCAGAACGTTCCGGCGCAGATTACCGCTTCCAAAAAGACGAACATCCATGCACCTGCCGGCGCTTTTTGGGTCATCCAGGATACGAACTGGCTCCGGTAAAGTCCCCAGATATTTTCTGCCATGTGCGCAAGAACCGGGGCAAGGAGTGTTCCGCACCGCTCATAAATAAGGATCAGAAGCACACTTACCACGGCTGCATAGACAAACTGCGTCACATTGCCGTGATATGCACCGAACAGCAGACATGATGCTGCGATGCCCCAGCCGGTTCCCCAGAAATCTTTTGCCCTGCGGTAAATCATGCCGCGGAAAACAATTTCCTCTGCGGCCGCGCTCAGCACACCGACGGACAGGATCAGAAGCAGCGGGTTCTGTCCTTCATAAATCTTTGATGCCATGTCCTGATAGCCGGAAAAGATTCTGGTAAAGCCGGTCACGTTCATGACAGTGTTCAGGAGATGGCCGAAGGTCATAACCAGCAGAATACAGGCGGCTGCCTCTGCCGCACTCCACCGTTTTTCCGGTTTCGGGAACATGCCTTCATCTTTTTTGTACTGTTTCCAGAGAACCGGGATCGCCGCCAGACTGCCGATTGCTGATGCAAGAACGGATGTCGCGTGCATACGCTCTTCCAGATAACCGCCGGTCGTAAACGTCATCAGGATCAGCGCCAGAAGTACGGTTGCTCCGATCAGAAACAGTTCGTACGTCAGAAGCGGTTTTAAAAGACGCCATAGCTTCCGCTGGATAGGAATTACGATTTCCTCCGTTTTTGGCTCTGTTTTCGCTGTCCTTTTTTCTTTTATATTCTCTGCTTTTTTCTCTTTCGGCGCAAAGATTCCTGTTCCACTTTCTCCTCTTGTCAGCCACGGGATACGCTCCGGCTTCATTTTTTTGATGCGGTCGCGTCTTTTCTTCTCTTCTTTCGGATCCTCCGCCAGCAGTTTCAGTTCTTCCGGTGTATCACATACCTTTGCGGCACCTGCTGCCTCGAGTTCTTCTCTTCCACCGTACCCATACGATACGCCGACACAGAGCAGTCCGTTTTCTCTTGCCCCGATTACGTCATAGCTTCTGTCACCAACCATCACCACGTCGGAACGGCTGTCTTCTGCTCCGAGTCGGCGCAGCGTCTCTGCGATGACTTCTCCTTTGTCGGTTCTGGTTTCGTTCATTTCTGAACCGGTTACTACGGTAAAATACTTTCTGATTTCGAAATGCTCCAGGATCTGCTCCACGTATTTTTCCGGTTTGGACGATGCTACCGCCAGAATTTTTCCCTTCTCTTTCAGATACGCCAGAACCTCCGGGATTCCCTCGTATACTTCATTTTCAAAAATGCCCTCTGCCTCGTACCGCTCCCGGTATTTTGTGATGGCCTGCTGTGCTTCTTCGCAGCCAAGGCCTGCAAAATTCATGAAAGATTCCAGAAGCGGCGGTCCCACGTAACAGTTCAGTTTTTCCAGATCCGGCTCTTCGATGCCAAAGGATGCCAGCGCATACTGTACGCATCTTGTAATTCCAGGACCGGAATCGGTCAGGGTTCCGTCCAGATCAAATAATATCATATCTGACATACTCTTATTTCCTCTTTTACTTTTTTATCGTATGACATGTCTTTTATTCTAGCATATCGAAATTAGAAATACAAACAAAACCGGATCAGGCTATTTTCTGCAGAGTGCACGCAGATAGCGGGTGGTCTGATTCTGAATTTCGGCAATGGCACGAATCAGGTTCCAGAGGCGCCTTAAGGACTGCAAGAGGCGGGTTCCTTTTGGTTTCTGGCTGGTTCTTTGGCTGACAAGTGTGGAAGTTTTTGGTTTCACGTTGACTTCCCACGGTTTCATGGTTCGTACAATGCCGTCTGCGCCACGCACTTTTACAGTGATGCGGTTGTAGCCTTCGGAAAGGCTCTCGGCTTTCAGACAGATTTTGTTTTCTTTCCATTCATATTCGGCTTCGGAGCCATTTACCATGCAGGAAAGAATTTCAGCCGTGTCGGCGGCTCCCTCGAGCAGAATTTCCGGGGTATAACCGGGATCTATTTCGACGCTGGTGTCGGCCGGGCGGATAATCAGGGGGTTCGGCGCTTCGAAATCTTCGTCTGCTATCTGTGATAATACGAAATCGGCGATGATCTGCGGCCGTATTTGAGATGGCTCCTCCCCGGCACTCTTAGATGGAGTTTCGGCAGGCGGAGGACTGCTTTCTTCTGTTTGTAGCGGAATATCATCTGGATCTTGGGTCACCTCCTCGGGCGTGGCTGCAGCAACGGGCAGCTGTTCGTCTGTTTTGAGTTCTTCTTTCTCCGGAGACGATTGCCCGGGCCCCGTTTGTTCCTGCTTTTCTGTGTTTGACTTTCCGGCATCTGGCATTACGGTAGGCTCCTCTTTTTCTGGTGCTTTTGTTTCCGAGGTTTGATTTTCTGACTCTTTTTCGGTTGACGGAGATTCCTGCTTCGTTTCTTCCATATCAGGCTTTTCCGGTTCCGGATCTTCTGGCATCAAATTTTCCGTTCCGGATTTTTCTGAACCTGTATCTTCATAATCTGGTTTTTCTGTGTCCATTTCTCCAAAATCCGTTCTCTCCGAATCTGACTCTTCTGTCTCTGATTCTTTTGTATCTGTTTCTTCACATCCTTCCTCTGATTCCGATTCCCCGGAACCCATATCTCCTGCCTCCGGCAATTCTCCTGGCTTCCCCGATTCTGAATCTTCCGAAATTTCTTTCTCCTCTTCTTCCCACCTTTCCGCTGGTTCTTTCTCCGGATCCGGAATTACCGTCGGGGGAAGCATTTTTTCTTCTCCTTCTTTCTCTTTCTTTCCGGTCTCTGCCGGATCTGTTTTCTCTTCCGGCGGCTCTGGTTCCTGCTCTGGTTTCTCTTCTATAGGCGGTTCTTCTTCTGACTTTTCGTCCGGCAGCAGTTCCTCCGGTCCGGCTTTCCCGTCTGCATCTGTCACATCACTGTTCTCGATGATTTCAGCTTCTAATTCCACGCTTTCCACCGCACTTGCGGCCTCGCCTGTCGTCTGCTGTGTCTCCGCGTGGACTTCGATTCCCTGGACTGCCAGGAATCCTGTCATCATTGCGCATATGGTCTTTTTTCTCATCCTGCTTCCTCCCATCTTTTTCTGATCTGCTGATAAAAAATATCCTCCTCCATTCCCGGAATTTCTGCGGCCTCGTTGAGGTACTGTTCTGCTTTTTCCTGCATGTCGAACTGAAGTGCCAGCTCTGCGGCCCTGAGCAGATTTTTCCGCCGGTTTCCATCCTGTCTGCTGCACAGAAGCCGTTCGTAATAGAGAAAACTCTCCTGGCACCAGTCCTGTTCTCTTTCCCCATCCCCGGATTTTCCGCCAAGATAGCACGCATCCGCCAGTCTCTGCCAGATAACCGCCTCCCACTGCCCCTCCATATTCTCGCCTGCGGCCTTTTCCAGCACTTCGATTCCTTTCCGCATGGCGTCTGTGTCATTTTCACGCGCCAGTTCTTCGGAAAAACTGAAATACATTCCTGCAACAGCAAGATATCTGCGGCAGCGTTTTTCCTTTTCCGGCTCCTGCTGCGTGTCATCATAAAATTCAGCCAGCAATGGCTCCATCTGCATTTTTTCCCTTGCCGCATCATCCGCCAGACAGTATTCCACAAGTTCCTGCTCCACACGCCCCGCCTGACTGAGATGGTCTGCCTTTAAGAACGCTTCCCGCGCTTTCTGGTAGTTCGGCAGACTGCCTTCTTCCACCGGATTTCCGCAGAACCAGAGATCTCCCTGCTCCTCCCATTCGTCTGCCGCCGGAAACTGCCCCCATGGCATCCTGCTGGCAACCGCAGCCGCTCCTCCTGTCAGAAAAGCAAAAACTGCAAAGATCCGCAGAGTCTTCCTGCCTTTTTGCTTTCTTTCCAGCCGCCGCAGTGCCTTTTTGACTTCTCCGGCAGACGCATACCGCTCCTCCGGCTTTTTCTGCATACACTTTTCCATCACCCGCCAGAGTCCTCTTTTCTGCCGCTTTTTCGCATGCTTCGCCATTGCCGCAAGCAGTGCGCCGAGTGCATAAAGATCGGAACGGGCGTCACACTTCCCGTCATACTGCTCCGGCGCTGCATAACCGCGGGTTCCATAACGGACTTCCACACCCGTTTCTTCTGTTCCGGCTGCACCGAAATCCACAAGGTATATTTCACCACGCTCTGTTATCATCACGTTGTCCGGCTTCAGATCCCGGTAGAAAACCGGCGGGTTCTGTGCATGGAGATAACAGAGAATCCCGCTCAGGGCAATTCCCGTTTTCAGAATTTCCCGGCTGGAAAACCGTTCTCCCTTACGCATACGCTGTCCGATAGATTTTCCGTTTACAGCTTCCATCACCAGAAAGCTTTTTGTCCCACTTTCCAGAAGTTCCACCGCACAGGGAATCCCGGGATATGAAAACTTCTGTAAAAGAAACGCTTCCCGGCGCAGTTTTTCCCTGTCACATATACTTACCTTGACTGCATACCGCTTTCCGGATCCAGTTTTCTCTGCAAGATAAACGACAGACGTTGCCCCTCTTCCGAGCACTGACAGCAGGCGATACTTCCCTCCCGGAAGTTCTACTTTTCCAATGATCCCGCCTCCTCTTTTTACGTCAAAGTGTTTGTCAGTCCGATATTCTGTTTTTGTACATGGATATAAATTGAGCCGAATGGCTCTTCGATAGAGTAATATAGAATCGATTTTTCAGGACGAATGTCCAAGCGGATGAAAAATCGTGATGTAAGTATAACACAACAGCCGCCGTTTCCGCAAGAACTACAGAAGTCGACGGCTGCCAAAAAAATCGCCTGTTTTTTATCTATTTTTTCCCTCTTGACTCCGCGCAACGCCAGATTGCTCCGCACTTCGTGCTCCCGCAATCTTCAAAAATATTCGTAATCCGCTCATTTTTCTTCGAAAAATGGCTACTTACTCATATTTTTTCGGGTCTCAAGCTCAAAAATCCTCCTGCAAGCAAGCTTGCGTCGGACTTTTAAGTTTGATCCCCTGGCGTTTTACATCCGTTCCGGTGCCGAGAATCCCAGCAGGTCGATGCAGGTCTCAAGTACCTCGCGGACAAGATCCAGCAGTGCCAGGTAAGATGCTTTTCTTGCCTCATCCTGCTCACTTAAGATCTTGGTCTCGTGGTAGAAATGGTTGAACTCGTTTGCAAGCTCGTAGATATAAGCACAGATCTTATGCGGTGCTTTCTCCTCGAATGCGTTCTCCACAACGCCGTTGAAACGGGATACGGAAAGCATCAGAGCTTTCTCGCTGTCGCTCTTCGGTGCCAGAAGTGCGCCTTTCTTCAGTTCATTTCCCTCTTCTTTATATTTTCCGAGGATGGATTTTGTACGAACGATCGTGTACAGGATGTACGGACCGGTGTTTCCCTCGAAGGAAGTAAATCTCTCAACATCGAATACATAATCTTTCGATGCCTGGTTGGACAGGTCACCGTATTTAATAGCAGACAGTCCGACAATCTGTGCCGTTCCTCTTGCATCCGTATCTTTTACGCTGCGGTTCTCCACGATCTTCTGATACATCTCATCGTTGATCTCGCCGATCAGACGCTCCAGACGCATAACGCCGCCCTCACGGGTCTTGAACGGTTTTCCGTCTTTTCCGTTCATGGTACCAAAGCCGATAAAGGAAAGAACGGTATCATCATTCACCAGTTTTGCTTTTCTTGCACAGCGGAAACACTGTACGAAGTGAAGCTCCTGACGTTTGTCTGCCAGATAGCAGATCTCGTCCGGCTTGTACAGTTTCATACGCTGGATGATGGTTGCCAGGTCTGTCGTATCATACAGAGCTGCTCCATCGGATTTTAAGATCATGCACGGCGGGATCTCTTTTGTGTCTGTCTCTTCTTTGACATCAACAACGAGTGCGCCCTGGTCATAATGTGCATAACCATTGTCTTTCAGGTAATCTACCATGTCCGGAATGTACTCCTGTGCATCGGACTCACCCATCCACAGATCGAAATGAACGTCGAGGTTTCCATAGTTCTTTTTCAGATCGGCAACAGAAACGTTCATAATGTGTTTCCAGATCGCACGATATCCTCTTCTGCCCTGCTGCAGCTCTCTCGTTGCCTCGAGTGCACGTTTCTTATAGTCCTCGTCCTCTTTCGATTTGCCGCTTGCGCAAGGATAAATCTCCTCGAGCTCGCTGATCGTAAACGGTGCTTCCTCCGGGTACTCTCCCGTAAAGGACTCATCAAAATAAACAAGCTCCGGATGGCGCTCCTGCAGCTCGGTGATGATCAGTCCCATCTGCAGACCCCAGTCTCCAAGATGAACGTCACCGATCATGTTGTGGCCCATGAAGCGTCCCATACGCTTGATGCTCTCGCCGATGATCGCGGAACGGAGATGGCCGACGTGAAGCGGTTTTGCCACGTTTGCTCCGCCGTAATCTACGATGATGGTTTTCGGATTTTTTGCTTTCTCTACAGAAAGCTCTTCATCGTTCTGCATTTTGGAAAGATAATCTGCCAGAAATTCCGGGTTGATTTTCAGGTTGATGAATCCCGGTTTTACGGCTTCAATTTCACCGATCACGCTGTGATCGGTCACTTTTTCTACAACTGCTTCAGCCAGCTGGATCGGTGCTTTGTGGTATGCTTTTGCAGCTGCCATTGCGCCGTTGCACTGGTATTCGCACAGATCCGGGCGGTTGGAAACGGAAACCCTTGCATAGGACGGGTCCATCTCCGCAGCGGTAAAGGCTTTTACCAGCTCTTCCTGGATAAGATCGATCAGTTTTTTCATAATGTTTCCCTCATTTTCTTCTTTACTGCAGAATCATCTGTTCTGCGTTTTGTTTCCGCGCGCTGCGCCGGGCTTCTTCCTCTTCTTTGATGCCGCTTTTCTGATAACAGTACTGGATGATATCTCTTCTTCGGATGATGCCGATGAAGATTCCCTCGTCATCCACAACTGGAACAAAATTCTGCCGCATGGACATCTCGATCAGGTCCTCGATGTTGCTGTTGATGTTGACGGACTCATAATTCCACCGTTTCGGAACCTGCCAGAGCGGGATATCCTCTGCTTCATGGTAATTCAGCAGATACCGTTCTTTTATGATGCGGAGCAGATCTCCTTCCGTCAGTGTTCCCACATAGCAGCCCTTTTTGTTCAGTACCGGAACCGCCGTGTATTTATGATATTCGATCTTCTCGATGGCCTGCCGAAGTGAGCAGTCGTCATACAGATAAGCCGTTTCACTTTTCGGTGTGATAAAAAACAAAATATTCATTCGCGTATACTCCTTTTCGTTGGTCATACTCTTGTTTGATTATACCATAAACGAATATGAAATGTCTTTGAATCTTTCTTATATTTTCATAAACATACCGAATCCGAAACTCGAATGCCTCTTTGCTGCGCCGCAAATTGCGCTTATTTTCCAGTATAACCGACTTTCCGCAAAAAGTAAAGATCTTAAGTTTCATCCGCACACGCCGCACAAAAAATCCGCACGGATCCAGCACCTACGCTGTACCCGCACGGATTTTTCAACTCTTTTTTGTTCTATTCTCTTCGCAGCGCATCGATCGGATTCAGGTTCGCTGCTTTTACCGACGGCAGCAGTCCGAATACGATACCGATCACCATGGAGAAGACCACGGAGAAAATGATTGCCGGAATACTGATCGCCACAGGCGTCTGCGATACCCTCGAAATCACCTGTGCCATGATAATGCCGCCCAGCACGCCGAGCAGTCCGCCGATGCTGGTGAGCACCGCCGCCTCGGTCAGGAACTGGAACAGAATTCTGCGTTTTCTTGCTCCGATCGCCTTTTTCAGGCCGATCTCGCTTGTACGTTCCGTTACAGATACCAGCATAATATTCATAACACCGATACCGCCGACCAGAAGCGAAATGCTCGCGATCCAGATCAGCTGCTGGTTCGTGCTCTGGCCTAACTCCTGCAGACTCTTTGCTTTCTCCAGCAGATCCTCTGCCTGATAGGAAAGAGAATCAGTTGTATTGGTCACGGATTCGTTCATGATATCCGCTGTTGTCTTTCCCACCGTGCTCATATCCTCAGTCGTTTTTGCCATCACAACGGCATTTTCCGGTTCATCATACTGGAATACGATCGGCCAGCAGACATCCGGCATCAGCACCAGCGGATAAGATTCCTGATTGTACGTATAGTAGTCATCTCTGGAATTGATGACCGGCTGGAACGAATCGGCTTTTTTGATCACGCCGATCACCGTGAACGGCTCTCCCATGATCTCGATCGTTTTGCCGACCGGCGACTCATCCGGGAAGAGTGTCAGCACTGCGGTATCGTCGAGGAGGACAGCTTTGTGGGTCTTCGAGAAATCGCTCTCCACAAAGCCGCGTCCCTGATAAATCTGATATCCGCACGTCGACAGATAATTTTCATCCACGCCAAGCGCCTTCGCACTGTCCAGTGTTGTGTTTCCTTTTGCGATGCCGCTCACATACGTTCTTTCGGTGTAAAACGATGCATTTTCCACCTGATCCTGCTCGCGGATCCGCTTTTTCTGATCATCGGACAGTTTCGACACGCCGCTTGGCAGTCCGTTGTCCATCCAGTAATCACCGTCGCCCTGCTTTAAGCTGACGGTCACGTTGTTGTTTCCGGCTCCGATCAGGTTCTGTTTGATCTGCTCATTCGTTCCCTTGATCGTGGAGACAATTGAGATGATCGACGCAATTCCGATGATAATACCCAGCATCGTCAGGAAGGAACGCATTTTGTGTGACCAGATTCCCTGAAAGGAAAGTCTTACATTTTCTAACATAATGCGCCTCCTTAACTGTTGTAATAATCCGATGAACTGGATTCCTTCGTGTCTGCGCCTTCCACCACGGTTTTGCCGTACGGAAATGCAATGTAATCCTCTTCGGAAAGACCGCTCTTCACTTCGTAATAACTGCCCCACAGAAGTTTTCCGGTTACCACATTCTGTTTCTTTAATTTATCATTTTCATCCCGGATATAAACGAATTTCTGTCCGTTTTCCTCGCGGATGAATTCTTTGCTGACGTACAGGCCGTTGCCGTTTTCTACATCGTTTCCGACAGTGATTGCAATCTCGATCCAGTCACCGTTTTCAAAACCTTCTCCGCCTTCCGGGATAACGGCTGTGAACGGATAGAAGGAGGCTGGTGTCTCGCTGTACGACATGTAGCTTGTTGTCGGGTACGGAGAAATCTCGGTTACGGTTGCCGCTGCAAAAGCACCCGAAGACCAAGAAGTCACGTTGAGTTCATCGCCGACTTTTACCTGATCGAGATACGTCTCGCTTAAGTAGCCGCGCACGTACAGACCTTCGTTTCCACTGACCTGGATAAAGGCGCTTCCGTCGTTGGACGGGTTTTCTGCATTTCCAACCTTCTTTACCACACCGCTGATCGTCGCTTTTACGGTCTGGGAATCCAGGGATTTCTGCGTATTTTTGACTTTGAGTTCCTCTTCCTTCTGATCCAGCTTCAGATTACGGATCTGGCTTTCTTTTTCGCTGATGGCTTTTTTCAACTCATCTTTTGTGTAGGTCATCTGGGTATCATCACCGGAAGAAGTATTGTTATTTGCGCTGCTTCCTGTGGATGATGTAAAGAGGGACTGTACCGATGCTTTTTCACCGTAGAATACGGTTTTTGCTGTCGTCTGCACTGCTTCCGGCACATCTTCGCTCTGCGGTTCCGCTTCCGGTTCTGCCGGGGCTTCGGTCGGCGTCGGCGTTTCCGTCGGAACTGGGGTCTCGCTCGGCACCGGAATTTCTGTTGGAACCGGCTCTGTGGTCGGAATCGGTGTTGTACTTGGTTCCGGGCTGACGGTCGGCTCTGGAGTTACACTCGGTCCCGGCGTAACGCTCGGGGTCGGAGTTACACTTGGTGTCGGGGTAATCGTTCCTTCTTTTACCGCCACATTTGCAGTGCTGACTGCCATGGAAGTACCCTTGTCATTTTTCGCTGTCACTTCTACTGTATAGATTCCGGCATCCTCTTTTGTGATGTTTTCTTTTGTGTAAGTATCCTTAAAATCTCCGTCGATTGTCTTTCCGTTGTGTTTCCAGACGTATGTGTAAGTGACATCCGTTTCGGTGTTTTCCGTGGAATCGTCTGCCTCACCGCTTCCATTTCCGGCTTCACCCGGCTGTGTCACATCGTCCTCAGACGGACTCTCGGTTCTATCATCCGTTTTATCGTCGGCTTTCTCATCCGCCTTCTCTTCGGTATCTTTCTTCTCATTGATTCCGATTTTCAGCTTCAGCTCGCCGCCCTCTGCCACCTCTGTGTTGGCAAGCGGCGTGGTGATTTTTATTTCCGGTGCATCCGCCGATTCGGATTCTTTCAGACTCAGGACTGCTTCATACGAAGTCTCGTATGCTTTCGCAATCTTCGTTCCATCCTGCTCCCACACGGTTTCCAGCGCCTCTGCGGCTTTGTTTTCCTCATGAATCTCCAGGCGAAACCAGTATCCTTCGCTGTCCTCTTCTTTTTTCGTTCCCTTTTCATCCGCGTATCCTGCCATCTGATTCAGGAATCCGCCTGTCAGGACTGTTCCCGGTGCGCAGAGATAGGTGTATGGGTCTTCCTGCGTTCCTTCTCCTTTGTATGGTTTGGAACCAAATACAAGCTTATTCGTACTGCTGTACAGAACAGCATCCTCGTACGTCGGCTCCGGTTCTGGGGTCGGAATCGGTTCGTCCGGGAAATCCGGATCGATGGGTTCATCTGGAAAATCTGGAAAATCCGGGAAATCCGGCTCCACCGGATCCAGCGGCGTATCCGCTACCGGTTTTGTCTTTTTCAGCTTTTCCAGTTCTTTTTCACTCTGCTGGATTTTCAGCTTTGTCTGTGCAAGCTGTAACTGCTGCGTTTCCAGATCCAGCTCGATCATGCTGGTATCGTATGTCATCAGCGTGTCTCCGGCATTTACCACATCGCCCTCTTTGACGAGAACCTGGGAAATGGTCTGGCTGTCTGAAAGATAGATGTTCTGGGAAGCCGTCGAGGTGATCTGGCCTTCCATATTCATGCTGTCTTCCCAGTAACCACTCGTAAAGTCACTGACCGGATACACTTTTACGGTCGTCTTCTGCGCCTGGCGGATGCCGTAATAACCGCCGACACTGACACCGCCCACGGCAACTGCGGTCACAACTGCAATCACGACTTTCTTTGCGGCTTTTCCTTTTTTCATGTTTCGGCCACCTCCTTCGATTTCATCATTCCGTCGCGGATCTCCACGGTGCGCTGTGCCATCGATGCGATCTCCGCGTCATGCGTAATCATCAAGATGCTGACGCCCTCGTCGTTCAGGCTCTGGAACAGCTCCATGACCTGCTCGCCGGAATGGGAGTCGAGCGCTCCCGTCGGCTCATCAGCCAGCAGAATTTTCGGATGGTTGACGATCGCTCTTGCAATCGCCACACGCTGTTTCTGTCCGCCGGAGAGCTGGGTCGGTTTGAAACTCATACGGTCGCTGAGCCCCACCCGCTCGAGGGCAATCGCTGCCCGCTCTCTTCTCTCTTTTTTCGGCACGCCCGCGTACGTCAACGGCAGGCATACATTTTCCATTGCGCTCTGTCTTGCAAGGAGTTGGAAGTTCTGGAAGACAAAGCCGATTTTCTGCAGGCGGATGTCCGACATCTGATTGTCACTGCATTTGCTGATGTCCTGTCCGTCGAGGATCAACCGTCCGCTCGTCGCCTGGTCGAGGCAGCCGACAATATTCATCAGTGTTGTTTTTCCGGAACCGGAAGGACCCATGATCGCAACGTACTCGCCTTCTTCCATGGAGAAGTTGATGTTTTTCAGAACCGGAACCGGGATTTTGCCCTGCATATATTCTTTACAGATATTCTCTAATTCCAGAATCACGGCTGCACCTCCCCGTCATCTGCTGATCCGGCTTCCTGTGTGTCTGCCGGTTCTGCCTCACCATTGTCGGCGCCGCCGATCACGTTCGTTGTATCTTCCTCACCGCTGTACTCTGCGCCGTCCATGGTATTGTCAACCATGCCGTTTTCATCCTGCTTCATACCGTCGTCGACCATTCCATCGTCGTTGTCAAGCATACCGTCATCCTCGCCGCCGGCCGGATTGCTCTGTCCCAGTGATCCGTCGGTGCTGACTACGGTCTTCATCCCTTCTTCCAGACCGTCCTCCGGGAAGGTGATTGCATCATCTTCTGCAAGGCCGTCGGTGATCTGATATTCCATCATGTTTTCATCGTACGTTCCAAGCGTTACGCTTCGTTTTTCCAGTTTGCCTTTTCCATTATCGGCCCAGACGTAAGGATTGCTGTCGACATCGTTGATAAAGGAGTCAGACAGCCAGATTCCTGTTTTGACTTCCTGCTGGCCGACATCCGGCTCTACGTAAACGTGCTGGCCGAGCATCAGACCATTCGTTCCGGCAAGCTGTACATAGAACGGATAGGAGCTTGACTGTGTCATGCCATCGCCGGAACTGCTGTACATGTTGTTATTGCCGGTCTTTGCATTTTCCCGATCAATCTTTGTCACGGTTCCGGTCCAGGTCTGATTCTCATCTACACGAGAATGCACGATCACCTGGCTTCCTTCCGTAATCGAACCGTCACTCATATTCTGTTCATTGATCTGGCCTTTTACACGGAAATTTCCCGTTGCAAGAACAGTCAGGAAGGAATTGTCGGAGCTGTCACCGGAGTAAGCGCCGGCGCTGCTGTCATCGTTGTTGATTGATTTTACGACACCGGCGATTTCACTGATCACGGTCGCATTGGTGATGTTATCGTTTAATTTATCAATCTCCGCCTGTTTTGATTTTCCTTCATATTCTTTTTTCTTTAAATCCAGCTCCGCTTCCTGAATTTCCAGTGTGATGCTTGCCTGCTGGTCTTTTGATGCCTGCTTTTTGTCTTTGTAAAGCTGGTTGATATTGGTATTCATACTTGAAAGTTCATTGTTTATGCGTTCCAGATCCAGCTGCGCCTGCTCGAGGTCACTCTGGAATTTCTCGGTATCGTAGGAGAACAGCGGTGTTCCGACCTGAACCTCCTGACCGACTTCCACATAAACTTCCTTTACCTTTTTCTCGCTGTTTTTCTCTACTTTCCAGGTATTTTCCGACTCCACAACACCGGCATAGCGGTTTTCCATTCCATTTCCAGTTCCCAGATTGGTCAGGGCTTTTACAGTATTGACATAGACGACGTTATCGTCCTCTTTTGTACCGTTTCCAAGGAAATGCCATGTCACTCCCCCTCCGGCTGCCGCCAGCACTGCGACTGCACACACAATCGCGATTACTTTTTTCTTCATATGCTTCCTCCCACTTTTCTATTTTTGCAAAGAATTTTTCAGTTTTCCCAAGTTAGCTCTATCGTATCACATTTTGTTTTTTGTTTTCTTACTTTTTCCTTACTCTTTTTTAAGCAAATACTGGCTTTTTTCTGAAAATAGATTTTTGTTTTTGTCATTAAAAACCTGCCTCCGTGTTTATGACGGAAAGCAGGTTTTCTTTCGAATCTGTTAGATTTTATTTTTTATGCTACAAGTTTCATCTCCCGCAGAATGCGGTATACGAGATAACAGATCAGCGCTGCACAGACCAGTTTGAACAGAAGCGGAACGACGGCGAACACGATTTTAAATCCAAGCCAGATCACGCCGATCGGGAGAAGAATAGTGGCGCATGCGCCGAGGACTTTTCCTCCAAATTTCAGCAGCAGTCCGACGATCCCAAATAAAATTCCAATTCCGCAGAGCAGACCAAAACAGGTTGCCAGCATGACTAATGTAACTAACATCGTGATCCCTCCTTGTCTTTTTCTCTATGTGTTCCACTTGCTGTGGATGTTTCCGTATCTTTCTTACAAACCATATTGTAGCACTTTTTTCCAGCAAAACAACGGGGAAGACGTGGAAGAATTTCTTAAGTTTTTCTTTACACCGATCGAGTGAAACCTAAAAAAGGACAGACAACGCTGCACTTCTGCAAAATTGTCTGTCCTGTAAATTACAAAATTTTCTTTACTCTTCTGTTGTCTCTTCCTCAGCCTGCGGCTCAACCTCAAGACCAAGCTCTTCCAGCTGTACTGCGTCAACCGGTGACGGAGCCTCGGTCATCAGACAGGAAGCATCTTTTACCTTCGGGAATGCGATGACGTCGCGGATGCTGTCCTCTTTTGCCATCAGCATCACAAGGCGATCCAGACCATAAGCCAGTCCGGCGTGAGGCGGAACTCCGTATTTGAAAGCATCCAGAAGGAAGCCGAATCGTTCATGTGCCTGTTCCTTCGTGAAACCAAGCATCTCAAACATTTTCTCCTGCACATCGTTCTGGTGGATACGAACGCTTCCTCCGCCAATTTCAGTACCGTTCAGAACGATATCGTAGGCTTTTGCACGAACTGCGCCCGGGTCGGTATCCAGAAGCGGCAGATCCTCATCCATCGGCATGGTGAACGGGTGATGCATTGCGGTAAAACGGTTCTCCTCATCGGACCACTCCAGAAGCGGGAACTCGGTAATCCATACGAAACGGTATTCGTTCTTGTCGAGAAGTCCCATCTGCTCTGCCAGTTCCAGACGAAGTGCGCCAAGAACGTTCCAAACAATCTTGTTGCGGTCTGCTGCGAAGAGAAGAAGGTCTCCAGCCTGTCCGTCCATGGCTTTGATGAGGGCTTCCATCTGCTCCTCTGTCATAAATTTGGAGAAGGAAGATTTCCAGCTTCCATCCTCATGGATTGCAATGTATGCAAGACCTTTTGCACCGTAACCTTTCGCAAACTCAACGAGCTTGTCGATTTTCTTTCTCGGCATTGCGCCCTGTCCCTTTGCGTTAATACCGCGGACAGAACCGCCGTTTTCAAGTGCGCCCTTAAATACAACGAACTCGGTATCTTTTACGGTCTCGGAAACATCAACCAGCTCCATACCGAAACGCAGGTCCGGTTTGTCGGAACCGAAACGGTTCATAGCCTCTTTCCAGGTCATTCTCTGGATCGGGAGCTGTACCTCAACGCCGAGCACCTCTTTGAACAGGTGTGCCAGCAGTCTCTCATTGACATCGATAACATCATCTACATCAACGAAAGCAAGCTCCATATCGATCTGGGTGAACTCCGGCTGACGGTCGGCACGCAGGTCCTCGTCACGGAAGCATTTTACAATCTGGATATAGCGGTCATAGCCGGAGCACATCAGAAGCTGTTTGAACAGCTGCGGAGACTGCGGCAGTGCATAGAAGCTGCCTGGATGAACACGGCTCGGTACCAGATAGTCTCTGGCGCCTTCCGGTGTGGATTTCGTCAGCATCGGGGTTTCGATCTCAAGGAAACCTTCTTTTGACATGAACTCACGGGTGAGCATTGCCACCTTGCTTCTCATAATCAGGTTTCTCTGGATGTCCGGGCGGCGCAGATCCAGGTAACGGTATTTCAGACGGAGCTCTTCTCTCGTCTTGGAATCCTCCTCGATCGGGAACGGCGGGGTTTCTGCCTCGGAAAGAATGCGTAAGGACTCAGCCTTTACTTCGAGCTCTCCTGTTGCCAGATTTTCATTGACAGCACCGGAGCGGGCCATAACTTCACCTTCTACGGCGATGACGAACTCGCTGCGCAGTTTTGCTGCTTTCTCAAAACCTTCCTCACTGATCGGGCCGTTCTCAAAGATAATCTGCATAATACCGCTTCTGTCACGCAGATCGACGAAAATAATTCCGCCTTTATTACGGCTCTTCTGTACCCAGCCCATCAGGGTTACTTTTTTTCCGATATCTGCTTTTGTGACTTCCGCACAGCGGCAGGTTCTCTTCAGGCCTTTCATGGATTCAGCCATTTTCTTGTTCCTCCTATTTGGAACTGCGGACACAAAGAATCTGCATCCGCAGCACATCGTTTTTTCATGCGATTACTATTATTGGATATTCCTTACATTTTGTCAACAAAAAATTCTTCGATCTCAGTGTAGCCCTCGCTGGCAAGCTGCTCTTTCTGGAATTTCTTGTTCTTTTTCATCACGGCGATGTTGATGGCCGTGCCTTCACTTCTCTCTTTTGTCGCCTGCTGAATGATCTTCTGCATTCCCTCTGCCGGCATGTTTTTCTCGATCAGGTACGCTTTTTTCTTCTGCGCGCCCGGGATCTGGTAATCTCTCTCAAGCAGAAGCATAACGATACGCTCAAATCCGATGGAGAATCCGCATGCGCAGGTCTGGTTTCCGGTGAATTTTCCGATCATTTCATCGTAGCGTCCGCCGCCTCCGACAGATCCGCCGTACTCATCCATAGCGATCTCGAAGATCGGTCCGGTGTAGTAGGACATTCCGCGCACCAGAGTCGGATCGAAAGCGATCTTGAATTCTGCGGTCTTCACGGCATTGACACTGTCGATGATGGTCTTCAGGCCGTCTGCGTACTCTTTGTCAAGGAATCCCTCAAGTTTCTCACGGCAGTACTCTACGCCTGCGGTATCCGGGGTGATCTCCTCGAACATTTTCAGGTATTTCTCTACGGACTCTTTTGCAAAGCCGGCTTCCTCGAGCTCTTTGGCAACGCCCTCAAAACCGATTTTATCCATCTTATCGAGGATAATAAATACGGTGTCATAGGACTCCTCCGGGAATCCGCTGTAGGCTGCCATTGCTTTTAAGATACGGCGGTCATTGATACGGATCGTAAAGTTCTTGAAGTCCAGTTTTCCAAGCAGTGTGGTGGTAGCAAGGATCAGCTCAATCTCTGCGAGGTTGGTCGGCTCGCCGAGGATATCGATATCGCACTGCATGAACTGGCGGTATCTTCCTCTCTGCGGACGGTCTGCACGCCATACATTTCCCATCTGAAGTGCTTTGAACGGGGACGGAAGCTCGTTTGCGTTGTTGGAATAGTAACGGCAGAGCGGAACGGTCAGGTCATAACGCAGGCCGCTGTCTACGAGATCGTTTTCTTTCTCAGCGGTCTCGAGTTTCAGCTTCTCTCCTCTTTTTAAGATCTTGAAAATCAGTTTCTCATTCTCGCCGCCCTGTTTGCTGTTCAGGTTTTCGATGTGCTCCACGCATGGGGTCTCCATGGAGGTAAAGCCGAAGGTTCCGTAAGTTTCCTTGATCAGACGGATCACGTAGTCACGGATTGCCATTTCTTTCGGTAAAATATCTTTCATTCCGGTAACCGGTTTCTTCTTTAATGCCATTTTCTGTTTTCTCCTTTATGATTTCCTGGATCAATTCATCGACATCAGAAAGCTCGATCGCTTTCCGGCTGCCGCTGTGGATCACTCTCTGAAATGCCAGGAACATTTTCAGATCGAAATTTTTGACTTCTTCTGCCATAAGCTCCATCGCCTGTTCCTGCGTAAACGCGCTCCGGTACGGGCGGTCGGAGGTCAGTGCGCAGTACACATCGCAGATACGCAAAATACGCGCCCCAAACGGAATCTTTTCTCCTGCCAGATTCGCAGGATATCCTGTTCCGTCATAATTTTCATGGTGGTACAGAATGCTCTCCAGCACAAAATCGGAGTATCCGCGTCCCTGCAGCAGCTCATATCCCAGTGTGGGATGGGTCCGCACAAAGCGCATCTCCTCGACAACGAGCGTATCCTGTTCTTCTACGTAATTCTCCAGGACAACCTTTCCGATGTCGTGGAGAACGCCCGCTTTTGCAAGCTCATAGCAAATTTCTTTTTCATACCCCAGTTCCCGCGCAAGATCGTAAGCCAGATTACTCACTTCCATGCCGTGGATGAGCTGTTCGGTCAGGGTATATCGCAGCATGTGAAGCTGCTGACTGGATTTTTTTTTCATTTTGGCAGATACTTCTCCATTCCGATACGCTTTCTCTCGATCATCTCATCGATACGCTCCACATAATTTTTCAGATCCTTCACATTTTCCACCCGCTCAATGCGCTCTCCGTGGTCAAACACGAATTTCGTGGATGCTCCGGCTCCTGCAGCCAGAATGGACTGTTTTTCTTCCATAATGAGAATGTTGTAAATACCGGCCTTTCCTTCCCGGGAATAACCTACATTCTCAAAGTTTCCCGCCATATTTTTCTGGCGGTACATGTAATACGGCCCCATCTCCATGCGATGTGCGCTGTCCATCGTCATTTTCATGATCTCAGCGGAATTTTCAAACGAGATTTCCTGATATTTGTCTTTGAACAAATTGAGTCTCGTCGCACGCTTCAATGCAAGGGAATGGACCGTCAGGGAATCCGGGTTCAGCGCCTCCACTTTTTCCAGGGTATGCGCCACTTTTTCCCTGTCCTCGCCCGGCAGACCAACGATCAGATCCATGTTGATGTTGTCGAAACCAAGGTCACGCGCCATGCGGAACTTCTCTTCAATCTCCTCCACCGTATGATGGCGTCCGATCAGATCCAGTGTCTCCTGGTTCATCGTCTGCGGGTTAATCGAAATACGAGTCACCGGGAATTTGCGGATGGCCTTTAAGACCTCCTCATGGATCGTATCCGGCCGTCCTGCCTCCACGGTAAACTCCTGCACCTGATCCATCGGGAAGAGCTCTGTCACCTTCGAAAGCAGACGTTCCATCTGTGCTGCATTCAGCGTCGTCGGCGTTCCGCCTCCGATGTAGATCGTATCAAGTGTATAGTCTTTCATACGCTCGCTGATGAAGGTCAGCTCTTTGATCAGCGCATCCAGATACGGATCTACCATATGGGCCCAGCGGCTTAACACATGGGAACCGAAGGAACAGTACAGACAGATGCTCGGACAGAATGGAATGCCGATGTACAGGCTGTAGCCGTGCTCGTAGTCGATCGTCTTTAAAATATCCTTTTCCCGGTTGGCAATCGTGATTGCAAGTGCCGTCTTTTCCGGGCTGGTGTAGTAGGTCTCGCGCATGTATTTCGCAATCTCTACATTTGTTTTGCCCTCTTCCAGCATCTTCATCGGAATTTTCGTCGGACGGATGCCGGTGAGATCGCCCCACGGAAGTTCTTTTCCGCTCACTTTCGAGAGCGTGCGATAGACCATCCGTTTCAGGACATTTTTCGTTTCGTGGCGGTCTTTTTCATATTCCACCGCCTCACACGCGGCAGAAAGCTCTTCGTGCTTCTCATTTTCTATGGAAAAGCAGATCTGGTCTGCCGCGTACAGGATCTTATCATAATATGCAAATTCCCCGTCCGGCGCTCCATCCTCTTCGTACCACGAGGTGATCTCGCAGCCGGGATAGAATGCCTTGATCAGGGAATACACATCGTATTCAAAATCTTTTCTGTTAAAACAAAGGCTGATATTAAGCAAGGGGATTGTACCTCTTTTCATGTTCAATCGTAGTTTCATCGTTGTGGCCCGGATACACAGTCACATCCCCGGGAAGCTCTTTTAACAGGCGTTTGACCGATGCAATCAGATCTCTTCCGGAGGATGTCGGGAAATCGTATCTTCCATATGATTCGCAAAACAGCGTATCGCCGGAAAAAAGTGCTTTTTCTGCCGGAATATAATAGCAGACGCCTCCTGCCGTATGGCCTGGTGTTGCAAGCACATGGATTTTAAAATCCGCCAGATGCAGAATATCGCCCTCTTTTACCGTTTTGTCTGCCTGCATCGTGTACGGCGCGCTCCAGAGACCGGAAAGATTTTCCCTTGCATCCCCCAGAAGGTGCTGCTCCTTTTCATGGACATAGACCGGAATATGGTATTTTTTCCGCAACGCATCCGCTGCCAGCATATGGTCGAAATGGCCATGAGTCAGCAAAATAGCCTCCGGGTCGCCGTCAATCTCGTCGATCTGGCGTGCAATCTCCATCGGCGAATCGCCCGGGTCCACGATCAGCACTTTCTGGCTGTCTGGATTTTCCACAACGTAGCAGTTTGTCGAGAGCATTCCAAGTGCCCGGTAATTTACCTTTATCATACGCTTTTCTCCTTTTTATCCTTTCGATCTCTGAATATCGATCACGCTCTCTACCTGGCGCACCTTCTCGATGATGCTGTTCAGCTCTTCGTTGTTGTGCACGTCGAACGTCACATCGATGGAAGCCGTTCCCTGCTTGCTCGTTCTCACGTTCATCGCCGCAAGGTCGATCTTCCGCTCGGTAAAGATCTTGGAGATATCCACCAGAAGACCGGTACGGTTGTTTGCGTAAACGCTGATCTCCACGGTATAGAGAGAGCCGCCGTTGTCCTCTGCCTGCCATTCAGCATCAATGAGGCGCGCCCGCTCGGATTCCGGCAGATTCAGGACATTGACACAGTCGGTGCGGTGAATGGTCACGCCGCGTCCTCTTGTGACAAAGCCCACGATCTCGTCTCCCGGGATCGGGTTGCAGCATTTGGAAAAGCGCACCGCCACATCGTGGATACCACGCACGACGATGCCGCCCTTGCTCTTTCCAACCGGCAGAACCTTCTCTCCGGATGCCGCTTCGAGCACCTGCTCGTCGGTAATCTCTTTTTTATGCTGTTTTTCGTACGTCTCGATCAGCTTGTTGAGAACCTGACCCTCTTTTAAGCCGCCATGGCCGATGGCCGCAAGAACGGAATCCCAGTCGCGGAAACCGTACTTTCTCATAACAGCCTCTTCATACACCGGTTTTGTATAGATTCCAAGGTTTTTGCCCTTCAGTTTTGCATAGTTGGTGAGCATTTCCTTGCCTTTGACGATGTTGTCCGTCTTGTTCTGCTGGCGGAACCACTGGTTGATGCGGCTCTTTGCCTGGGAACTCTTCGCAATTTTCAGCCAGTCGCGGCTCGGTCCCTTGGAGTTCTGCGAGGTGATGATCTCGACGCGGTCTCCGTTGTGAAGTTCCGTCTCGATCGGCACGAGTTTTCCGTTGACCCTCGCTCCGACCATCTTGTTGCCGACCGCACTATGGACGGAATAAGCAAAGTCGATGGCACAGGAGCCGACCGGAAGCGTTTTGACATCGCCCGCCGGGCTGAAACAGTAAACATTGTCGGCAAACAGGTCGAGATCGCTCTTTAAGAGGTTCATGAACTCATGGTTGTCCGCCATGTCCTGCTGCCACTCCAGAATCTGGCGCAGCCAGGTCAGTTTTTCCTCTTCCTGCTCCGGTCCCGGTTTCTTGCCGTCGGAGGCCTCTTTGTATTTCCAGTGTGCAGCGATACCGTATTCTGCAATCCGGTGCATCTCATAAGTACGGATCTGAATCTCAAACGGCTGTCCGTTCGGTCCGATCAGGGTTGTATGCAGGGACTGGTAACGGTTTGGCTTCGGCATCGCAATGTAATCTTTGAAACGGCCCGGAATCGGCGTGTACATTTCATGGATGACACCGAGCGCTGCATAGCAGTCTTTGACGGATTCCACGATGATGCGGACCGCAAAGAGGTCATAGATCTGATCCAGCGTCTTGTGCTGGTTGACCATCTTTTTGTAGATGCTGAAAAAGTGCTTGATTCGTCCGTTGACATCTGCCTCAATGCCGGCCTGGTGAATATGACGGGTCACCTCTTTTACGATCGCATCGACAAACTCCTGCCGCTGCTCCCGCTTCATGCTGACCTTCTGCACCAGTTCATAGTACGCATCCGGCTCCAGATATTTCAGAGAAAGGTCATCAAGTTCGACCTTGATCTTGGAAATACCGAGGCGCTGTGCGATCGGGGCATAAATATCCATCGTCTCACGCGCTTTTTTCTTCTGCGTCTCCGGCGACCAGTACTGTGCGGTCCGCATGTTGTGCAGACGGTCCGCCAGTTTTACCAGAATAACACGGATATCCTTTGCCATCGCAAGGAACATCTTTCTCAGGTTTTCTGCCTGCTCCTCGACCTTATCCGCAGAATATTTCAGCTGTGCCAGCTTCGTAACACCGCTTACAATCAGGGACACCTCCGGGCCGAACTCCTCGGTCAGCTCTTCTTCGGTCATGACGGTATCTTCGACAACGTCGTGCAGAAGGCCTGCCGCGATCGACTCCTTGTCGAGCTCCAGATCTGCCAGGATAATTGCCACACAGAGCGGATGGATGATGTACGGTTCCCCGCTCTTTCTTTTCTGGTCCTTATGTGCATCCGCTGCCACGCGGTATGCTTTTTCGATCAGGGAAATATCGTCCGATGGATGATATTTTTTCACAGAAGCGATCAATTCCCCGTATAATTCCTCCGGACTTGTAAAATCGTCCGTCTTGCGGATTCTGGCTTCTGCCGCCGCCACATCCTTCTTTAATTCTTCTTCACTGATTCTTTTCTCTTCTTCCATATGTATCCTCCGCTCTCATGATTAACCCCTGCGTTTCGTTGGATACGTTATTTGCCATCGTAACGGATGACAGATTTTACATCATATTTTGCCAGTTTTTCGCGTCCTTTTAAGCCGGCAAGCTCCATCAGGAACACGATTCTGGTTACTTCGCCGCCGAGGCGCTCGATCATTTTTGCACAAGCCTCCACGGTACCGCCGGTTGCAATCAGATCGTCGATGATGACTACCTTCTGGCCCGGTTTGATGGAGTCTTTGTGCATCTCGATCGTTGCGCTGCCGTACTCCAGGTCATAGCTCTCCTCGATGGTCTCCAGAGGAAGTTTTCCTTTTTTACGGATCGGCACGAACGGTTTGTGCAGATTGTAAGCAATCGGCATACCGAAAATGAAGCCGCGGGACTCGGTTCCGCAGATTACATCACAGTCTACTTCTTCTACAAAATGCTGCATCTCATCTATGGCAAGCTGCAGTCCGTCTGCGTCCTGCAGGATACTCGTTACATCTCTGAAAATAATACCCGGTTCCGGGAAATCCGGAATACTTCTTACGTAATCCTCTACTTTTTTCATAAAATATTCCTCCGTTTCGTCAAGGTTTGACAATTCACCTTACAGTATAGCATCAATATTCTTCTGCGTCAATTTTGTTTCCGATAGAAAACAGGGCAGAAAAATCAGGTATTTGCGGCTTTTCTGCATCTTTAAAAATAACTCTGGATATTGATCTGTAATTTGTCGCGTCCGTTCCACGTATCGATCGACGGATAGTACGCTACCGAGAGGGTCGGATGTGCATCCACGTATGCGGCGAACGCTTCTCCCTCGCCGAAATAGACACCATCCATCTGGTATCCGCCCGCATCGGCAAGCTGTACTTTCACCACGTTTCTATTCTTTCCAAAAATGCGGTAATTTAATACAGTCAGTCCTTTCTGTGCGAACAGCGGTTTCGTGTTGCCTTTTCCGAACGGCTCCAAGAGACTTAACTGGCGGATCAGATTTTTGGTGATGTAGGTGATCGGCATCGGCACATCGATCACAACTTTTTCGACGAAATCCTCTTCCGTCAGCGTGGAATTATCGTTCAGTGCCCGGCGGAACGGTTCGATCATCTCCTCTCCTGCGAGGGAAAGGCCCGCAGCCATCGGGTGGCCGCCGAATTTCGTCATCAGTTCTTTGCATTTGCAGAGCTCCTCATACATCGAATACGCTTCGATCGAGCGGCCGGAGCCCTTGACGCCCTCCTCACTTCTGGTGAGTACGAAGGATGGTTTGTGGAAGTGCTCCCGCAGGCGACCTGCGATGATTCCGGCAAGGCTCTCGTGGCAGTCCGGCAGATAGACGACGAGGACTTTGTCGTTCTGCAGCGGGGAGGTTTCCACGAGCTCGATTGCTTTCGCCTCACCCTGGCGCGTCAGCTCTTTGCGGCTTTCATTCAGGTCTTTCAAGTCCCCGGCAAGCTTTGCGGCCTCCTCACGTGTCTTTGCGCAGAGCAGTTTTAACGAATGCTCCGCCGTGTCAAGCCGTCCCGATGCGTTGATGCACGGGCCGAGAACGAAGCCGATGTGATACGGTGTCACGTTTTCCGCCTCGATGCCCTGCACACGGATCAGCTCCTGCAGGCCGAGGTTCTGCGTTTTATGGAGCGCCCGAAGGCCGGCTTTTACAAAAATCCGGTTTTCTCCCTGCAGATCCATCACATCACCGATCGTCGCAATGGCGACAAATTCCAGAAAGCGGAAGCTGTGCTCCTTTGGAATACCTGCTTTTGCCTCCATCGTCTGGATCAGTTTCCATGCGACGGCCGCACCGCAGAGGCCCGGAAACGGATAGGAACAGTCTTTCTGTTTCGGATTGACAACCGCGTCCGCCGGCGGCAGGATGTAGCGGCGTTCTCCGTTTTCATCCTCCTCAAACGGAACCTCGTGGTGGTCCGTCACAACAACCGTCATGCCAAGCTCTTTTGCCAGACGGATCTGACTGCCCGCCGCGATGCCGTTGTCACAGGTGACGATCGTGTCCCGCCCCTCATCCGCGGCAAACTGCACAAGATGCTCATTTAAGCCGTATCCGTCTGCAATCCGGTCCGGGATACGCACATCCGCATCGGCACCGAGATCTTTTAATCCGGTCAGCAGAATATACGTTGCCGTAACACCGTCGATGTCGTAGTCCCCGATGATGCGGATCGGCTTTTTCTCCCGAATTTTTTCTGCGATCAGATCTGCCGCGCGCTCCATATCCTTCATCAGCAGCGGATCGTGGAGCTGCTCCAGATCACCGAAGAGATACTCTTCGATCTCTTTCTCCCCGGTCACATCCCGGTTCCGGATCAGGCGGGCGATGACGGGATCGATGCCGAACCGGTCCGCAATTGCCTGGAAATCGGCGCGTTTTGCCGAAACTACCCAGCGTTCTTTCTTCATATGTTCTCCTCTTTCCTGTTAGCAGGAAACGCCGGACTTTTCCGGTCCGGCGTTTCTCTTTTTATGGTTTTTGCTGCTTTTATTTATTTTTTGTCTTATTCTGTACTGCTTTGGACGGCACATATTTGTTTTTTCCAACGTGCTTCATCACATACCACAGGGCACCTGTGATGCAGACAGAAGTGTAAGCTCCGCATACGATACCAACCATCAGAGGTGCTGCAAAGTCGCGGATGGAAGAAACTCCCATCACGAATAGAACAAAGATGGTGATAAAGGTGGTGAGGGAACTGTAAATGCTTCGGGTCAGGGTGTCCGTGATGCAGCGGTCAACCAGGGACTCGATCGGCTCTCTCTTTAACTCCGGCAGATTCTCACGGATACGGTCGAAGATGACGATCGTACTGTTGATGGAATAGCCGAGGATCGTCAGCATACACGCGATAAAGGTGCTGCCGACCGAAATACGGGATACCACATAGAATCCGAATACAATGGCGATATCGTGCATCAGTGCAAGGATGGCACTCGATGCGAAACGGATGTCGCGGAAACGGATCCAGATGTACAGCAGCATGCAGACTACAGCGATGATAACTGCTTTCATCGCATTCTGGCTCATTTCTTTACTTACAGTAGAAGAAATGTTGTCGAAAGTGATTTCAGAAGTATCGACACCGAAATTGTCTGCCATTGCCTGGTAAACCTGTTCACGCTCTTCCAGAGTCAGAGAACGTGTTTTGATGATGACATTGTTGCCTCCGACAACCTTTGTCATCTGAATATTGGAATCTTTTGTCACGCCTTCCACAACCGGCTCTACCTCTTTGTCCAGCTCTTCGATGGAGTAATCCTCGTTGAACGGAACGTTGATGGAAGTACCGCCCTTGAAGTCAAGGCCGAAGTTCAGTGCGCTTCCCTTTGTCTGATGCATGAAAATCATGCTGGCCGGAACGGCAAGCAGCAGAATGCAGGAGATCGTGAAGAAGATCTTTCTCTTTTCCACAAATGGAAATCCCTTGCGCTCTTTCTTGGTTCCGTAGTATTTCGCATCCTTCAGTCCCATACCGTACAGGCTGTTGACCAGCAGTCTGGAAACAACCATGGCGCTGAACATGGAAAGAACAATACCAAGAGCAAGTGTCATGGCGAATCCGCGGACACTTCCGCTCGCAAGCGCATACAGAACAGCTGCTGCAATCAGGGTCGTCACGTTTCCGTCCAGGATGGCAGAAGCTGCCTTCTTGAATCCGTCGCGGATTGCCGCATGAACCGTCTTTCCGGCACCGATCTCCTCCTCGATACGGGCGTAGATGATAACGTTCGCATCGACCGCCATACCGATCGACAGGATAACACCTGCGATACCAGGCAGGGTCAATGTCAGGTCAAATGCATTTAAAGCAATCAGATTCAGCTCAACATAGATGAGCAGTGCCCATCCGGCAGCAATACCAGGCAGGCGATATACGATTGCAAGGAAAAGGATAATCAGTACAATGCCGATCGCTCCCGCTTTTACGCTGGTGGAAACAGCTGCAGATCCAAGCTGTGCTCCAACGACGCTGGAGTTGATCTCCTCAAGTTTCAGGGAAAGGGAACCGATACGGAGGGTGGATGCCAGGCTGGTTGCTTCATCCCAGTCCATGTTTCCGCCGGAGATGACTGCAGTACCATCGGAAATCACAGCGTTTACACTCGGTACACTGACGAATTTTTCATCATAGTAGATACCGATGCTCTTTCCTGCGCTGTAGGCTTCCTGGGTTGCGTCTGCAAATTTCTGTTTTCCTTCGTCGGTCATTTTCAGCTGAACGACGCTCTCGGTTGCTTTTGTGGTGGAGTTCTGCTGATGCATGGCTTCTGCGCTCTCCACATCTTTACCGGTCAGAACGACGGAGCCGTCCTCCTCGAGCTCTTCGATAGTTTTTCCGTTCAGAACGTACTCGCCGGTCGAGCTGTCGTAGGTGTAGTTTTCTGTTCCGTCATCGTTGGTCTGTTTGATGAAATACAGGCTTCCCGGTTTACCCATCTCTTCCAGAATGGTGGTTGCATCGGTTGCACCCGGGATTTCAATGGTGATACGGTTGTCGCCCTGCAGATATACCTGTGCCTCTTCGCTGTACTGCTGCGCACGCTGTTCCAGCTTGTAGCGGGTATCTGACATTTCTTCGTCTGTCGGGTTGTCCTTTACGGCCTGATAGGTAATGCTGACACCGCCGGACAGATCCAGACCCAGGTTGATGTTCTTCATCGAACCGGTTCCGGTAGGACCCCATCCTTTGATCATCGTCCATCCAAGAAGCACTGTTACAATGGCTGCCAGGACGAGTGCGATGATACTCTGTTTCTTCTTCATCATGTCGCGATTTTCCTCTTTTCTTTAATCTTCGGCCAGAGCTGCCTTTATCATCAATGCACACTCGATCCGTTTCTGCTGCATCTTGCATCCGATCTCGTAAACATCGTTGATCTTACCTGTGAAATTGTAGGAGTTTGCCGCGCATCCGCCGCTGCAGTAGAACCGTGCAAAGCACTGGCTGCACTCCTTCTTGGAATAAACGTTGCATTTTTTGAATTCGTTGACAGTTTCTGTCTTTTTCACGCCTTCGTAAACATTTCCGAGGCAGAAATCTTCCTGTCCTACGAACTGGTGGCACGGATAGAAATCGCCCCACGGTGTTACCGCAAGGTACTCGGTTCCGGAACCGCAGCCGGAAAGACGTTTATAAACACATGGTCCGCCGGTCAGATCGATCATAAAGTGGAAGAAATTGAAGCCTCTTCCCTCTTTTTCTCTCTTGATCATCTCTCTTGCCAGAATGTCGTACTGTTCGAAGATCACCGGAAGGTCTTCCTCACGGATCGCATAGTCCTCGGTCGGAGGCGCTACAACAGGCTCAACCGAGATCTGCTTGAAGCCGAGGTCTGCCAGATGGAGAACATCAGCTGCAAAGTCTGTGTTGTAATGCGTGAAGGTTCCGCGCACATAGTATTTATCCTGATGACGAAGCTCAGCGAATTTCTGGAATTTCGGCACGATCAGATCGTAGCTTCCGGCACCTTTGCGGAACGGACGCATGTGATCGTGAACTTCTTTTCTTCCGTCGATACTTAATACGACGTTGCCCATCTCTTTATTGCAGAACTCCATGACCTCGTCGTTTAAGAGAACACCGTTGGTGGTCAGGGTGAAACGGAAGTTCTTGTTATGTAACTTCTCCTGTTCTCTTCCGTAGGCTACGAGCTGTTTTACAACATCCCAGTTCATCAGCGGTTCACCGCCGAAGAAATCTACCTCGAGGTTTCTTCTGCTGCCGGAGTTTGCGATCAGGAAATCAAGCGCTTTTTTGCCGACTTCCAGGGACATCAGTGCACGTCTTCCGTGATACTCGCCCTCTTCTGCGAAGCAGTAACGACAGGCAAGGTTACAGTCGTGTGCAATGTGGAGGCAGAGTGCTTTTACGACGGTCGGACGGTTGGAAAACTGATCAATTGCGTTTTCGTAAATGTCTTTTGTAAAGAGCATGCCGTTATCTGTAAGTTCCTGAATTTCTTCTCTGGCTTCGGTGATGTCCTGCTCGGCATATTTACTGCTAAGCGCCTCTGCTGCCTCTTCTGCATTTTTTCCTTCGTTCATGCAGGAAAGGACATCGTATACGCAGTCATCCACAACATGGACGGAGCCGCTGTTGACGTCCAGCACCATGTTGAAGCCATTGCTTTTATATAAATGTATCACTGTGGTATTCCTTTCTATAACTCTCTCTTTTTTTGATGTGCCTGGCAAAAAGAATGTTCCCAAATCCGGCGAAACCGGTTCTGGGAACACCTTTTACTCGTCCTTATGGATTACTTTTACTTATGCTCGCAGCTCTGGTTGCCTACGGTGCAAGAAGTCTTACATGCGGACTGGCAGGATGTCTGGCACTCACCGCATCCACCTTTTTTTACAGTGTTCTGTAAGCTTTTTGTATTTAAAGTTTTGATGTGTTTCATGGCACATTCCTCCTTCATTGTAGTTGACGCGCGACTTTTTTATAGTCTTCGGCCATTAGCTCTTCCCATTATAGCATAGGTTTTTCAAATTTAAAAGTCTGTTTTTTGAAAAAATGTTCTGTTTTGTCCGCTTTTATCTGCCGTGTGCCGTCATTCCGCCTGCCATTCCGCCGACGGCACAGACTGCTGCCGCCCACAGAAGTCTTCCGGCTCCGGCAAATCCGCCCGGCAGGAAGACTGCGGAGACGATGATCAGAATGGCAAAATACACGATTCCAAAGCAGATGCCCCAGAGAAACCGCCGTTTTCCCGCCATGTTTCCTGCCATTCTTCCGCCGGAAAAGCTTGATGCCAGATAGATCACCACAATGCCCGCCTGCACCCAGCTTTCCTTCCAGGAAAATTTCCAGAGCAGGAAAGACAACAGCAAAAGAAGAAGCACCGAGATCAGATAGGAAACGAGAAGAGCCTTCAGCCAGCCGATCCCGCTGCCCGCACCCACCGCCCATGTTTTCTTTTCTTCCATAAGAAAAAGCCCTCCCATACTGTAAATGTATGGAATGGCTTTTCCGGATATGCCTGTTTCTTTATTCTTCGTCAAACGGATGATTCTTTTTGAATTCCAGCCATGCGGCCATGCTCTTTGCGCGTTTTGCCTGCATCTGAAGGAATGCCATGCAGAACATAACGGCTGCAGAAAGTGCGGAGCTGATCGCCAGCGGAAGCACCATCGTCTCATCGCCGGTGTTGACCGGGATGCTGCGGATGCTTACAGTGGTCTGTGTCTTCTTCTGCGGAATCTTTGTGCTTCCGGTATTGGAATTGGAAGAGCTGTTGTTACTGCTGCTCTTCGACGGTGTGGCTGTCGGAGTCGGAGTGGATGTCTTATTCGTTCCGTAGTTGTCCGGTCCTACAAGGATCGTTCCTGCGGCACGCAGCGTACTTACGTCATCGGCTGCACTTGCTGTCATTTCACCTGCACTCAGGTTGGATTTCTGCTCTGCAGCTGCAAGCAGTTCATGCTCGCCTTCGTCCGCCGTCTCAGCTTCTGCTGTTTCCGTCTGCTCCTCTGATACAAGGCTTCTGGACAGACTTACTGCCACCGGCTGGATCAAAAGAGAGACATTGGAGATCAGATAGCCGTCTTCTGTGCTGTCCGTACCGGATGGATTGGAAATTTCATCGAAATTTTTTACGGTTTCGTTTTCTTTCTGAATTTCATCTTTTACAAGGTCATCCAGATTTTCATCCTGTTTCCACTGGTCCGATGATGCATCCTTTCCCGTTCCGTTCTGGTTATCCTGGTTTGTATCGTCCTGGTTTGTATCATCTGCTGCAGGATCGTCTTTTGCTGTATCATCCGGGGCAGGTGTCACGGTTGGATCTTCTGCCGGAGTTTCCGGATTTTCCGGATTTTCACTGTCATCGGTATTCTCGCCCGGTGCTGTCGTCGGAGTTACTTCCGGCGTTACGGTCGGTTCCGCATCCGGTGTCGGAGCTGCCGTTGGTGTATCCCCTGTATTTTCTCCGTTGTCCGCATCCGGTGTCGGAGTTGCCGTTGGTTCCTCCGCCGGCGTTACGGTCGGCTCTGCGTCCGGCGTTTCCGTCGGTTCTACCGTTGGCTCTGCGTCTGGGGTCACCGTTGGTTCTGCGGTCGGCTCTGCATCCGGCGTTTCCGTCGGACCCGGAGTTGGTGTTACGGTATCTTCTGCCGCATCCGGTGCTGGAGACTCGCCTGGCGCAAGCGTTGGTGTTTCCGAAACCGTTTCTTTTGCTTTTTCTGCTGCCAGAACAGCCTCATATCCGGCTTCTGTCACCACGATTTCATCTGCCGCAAAAACGGTATCTGTTACTCTTCCCCAGAAGTCTGTTTTCTGCTGTTTCTTTCGATACGTTTCCAGCTCTTTTTCATCCATGCCGACGAATACCAGATATTTTTCTGCTGCTTCCTCCGCTGCCGTTTTGCTGGTATCTGCAGTAGTGTTTTTTTCGGTTGTTTTCCCGTCCGCCTGCAGTTCTGCCGCTGCAGCTGCAAGAAGCTCCTGTGCTTTTTCCACGGTTTTTACTGCTGTCTCTGCCGTTGTACCGTCTGCCGTATCATCGCCGGTTTTCAGATTCACATAAACGGCTGCCCGTTTTGTCTTTGTCTCTGTACCGTTCTCCGTTCCGGAGACAGTTTCGTTCTGTACTGCGCTTTTTTCCGTTCCTGCCGATGCGCTGGCACGGAGCGGAACTGCATCGGAAAATACCAGTGTGCCCGCAAGGACAGCACCCATCACTTTCCATGCCTGTTTTTTCTTCATTGTGTTTCTCCTTATGCTCTCTTGGTCTATCCTAAAAAAATCTGTCTTTTTGTGTCATAATTTCGCATTACAGCATTATAGCACAAGAAAGAATCCCGCGCAAGGCTGAAGTCGCCTTGAAACGCGGGATTCGTTACAGTTCACAGGTTCCCTGCGAACTGTAACATTCGCAGCCCTCATTGAAAGTTTTGCTTCGCAAAAGGAGGGCTGCTCACACCTGAATCACTTTCTTACGCAGTGAAACAGCAAGTGTTTCACTGCTGGGTGAACAGTAACGCGGGATTCTCATCTGCTTTTATCGCTTTTTAGTTTGTTTCCATTCTCGTTGTCGTAAGCTGATCCGGGGATAAATTCAGGATTTCCATAAACTCATCACCTGTGATCGTCTCTTTCTCATACAGATATTTTGCCAGCTCGTGGAGTTTCGGCATATTATCTTTTAAGAGCTGCTCTGCTTTGTCGTACTGTTTTCTGACTGCTGCAACAACCTTCTCATCAATCTGTGCTGCTGTCGATTCGGAGCATGCCAGGGAAGTGTCACCGCCGAGGTACTGGTTCGTTACCGTCTCAAATGCAACCATACCAAATTCCTCGTTCATACCGAAGCGGGTAATCATGGATCTTGCCACCTTCGTTGCCTGCTCGATATCGTTCGAAGCACCTGTCGTGATGGAATGGAACACCAGATCCTCTGCCACACGGCCGCCGGTCAGCGTTGCAATCTTGTTTTCCAGCTCTTCGCGGCTCATCAGGTTGTGCTCATCTTCATCCACCTGCATCGTATAGCCGAGGGCGCCGGACGTACGCGGGATAATGGTGATCTTCGTAACCGGAGCGGAATGGCTCTGCAGTGCTGCGACGAGTGCATGGCCGACCTCGTGGTAGGAAACGATCAGTTTCTCTTTGTCGGTCATGATCTTATTCTTCTTCTGGTATCCGGCGATGACAACCTCAACGCTCTCCTCCAGATCCGCCTGGGTGACGAATTTTCTTCCATCACGGACGGCACGGAGTGCTGCCTCGTTGATCATATTGGCAAGTTCTGCACCAGAAGCACCGGATGCCATACGTGCGATCGCATTGTAATCGACATTGTCGCCCACGCGGATGTTTTTCGCATGGACTTTCAGGATTTCCTCACGGCCTTTTAAGTCAGGCAGTTCAACCGGCACACGGCGGTCGAAACGGCCCGGACGAAGAAGTGCCGGGTCCAGGGAATCCGGACGGTTCGTCGCTGCCAGAATGACAACACCTTTCTTTCCATCGAATCCATCCATCTCGGCAAGCAGCTGGTTCAGGGTCTGCTCACGCTCGTCGTTTCCGGAGAATCCGCCGCCGTCACGTTTTTTGCCGACGGTATCGATCTCATCGATAAAGACGATACACGGTGCTTTCTCATTTGCCTGCTGGAACAGGTCACGCACCTTCGCAGCTCCCATGCCGACGAACATCTCGACAAACTCAGAACCGGAAATGGAGAAGAACGGAACATTTGCCTCTCCGGCTACTGCCTTTGCAAGCAGCGTTTTACCGGTTCCTGGAGGGCCGACAAGCAGTGCTCCTTTCGGCATTTTTGCACCAATTTCTTCATATTTTTTGGGATTATGCAGGAAGTCAACAATCTCCTGTAAAATTTCTTTTGCCTCATCCTCTCCGGCAACATCTGCAAATTTAATGCCGGTTTCGGACTGTACATAAACCTTGGCGTTGCTCTTTCCAAAGCTCATCGCATTTCCCATGCCGCCCATCATCTTGCTCGTCATACGTTTCATCAGCCACTGTCCGAGCGCAACCATCACAACGATCGGTATTACCCATGTTAAAAGAAATTCCATGAGCGGCGACATCTGCTCTATGATCGGCGTTCCAAATTCGGTAATACCTGCCTCATATAAACGGTCTACCAGCTTGTAATCATTCATCACACCCGTCTTATAATAATTCGCCGGGCTTGATTTGTCGCTGAAAATAATCTCATTTGACTGGATCTGGACTTCGCTGATTTCGTTGTTATCTACCATCTGCAGAAATTTTCCGTAATCAACTTCTGTTACCTTTGGCTCGAGAAGTCTCGGGAAAAGCAGAAGATTTAACAGCAGAATGACGATCAGCGCAACCACATAATAAAAAATTATGGGTTTTTTCGGTTTCTGCACCTGCTTCATCTGTATCCCCTCCTGTTTCTTGATTTTCTTTCTTTTTTAGTAGCATAAACTTTTCTTTCGCTAAAATCAATCAAATTCTGACATTTCATGAAACTTTTATACTTTTTTATATTTTCGCTATAAAAAGGTAAGTTTCTTGCTTTTCCATCTGTTTTCGGCTATACTTGCGAAAGACTGGGAAAGTCTCTTTTTGAAATTTTGCCCCGAAATGACGGGGTTCATTCGATAAAAAAGCTATAGAAACGGAGGTTTTGTGTATGGGACACAGGTTTACATATGTGGTTTCGCCGGAGGAGGAACGGGAAAATCTGACTGTGGAATGGTTTCTCCGCCGGCATGGATATTCGCGCCATATTATTACGGGCTTAAAACGCACAGAGGACGGCATTTTCCGAAACGGCGTCCGCGCCTGGACGAGCCAGGCCGTGCACGCCGGGGATGTGATCGAAACGCACCTTGTCGAAACAGAACCCTCCGACGGAATTCTGCCGCGGCCGGTTCCGTTTTCGGTTGTGTATGAGGATGACGACATCCTCGTTGTGGATAAACCCGCTGATACGCCGATTCATCCGTCGATTGGAAATTATGAAAATACGCTGGCAAACGGCATTGCATGGTATTTTGAACAGAAAGGTGAACCCTTCGTCTACCGCTGTATCAACCGCCTCGACCGCGACACCACCGGCCTTATCGTGCTCGCCAAGCACGCCTTAAGCGCCGCCGTTCTCTCCCAGGCCATGCGCTCCCGCGAAATCCACCGCACGTATCAGGCCTTCGCCCTCGGCGAAACCGCTGCATCCGGCACCATCGACGCCCCGATCGCCCGCCTCAACGGCTCCCTCATCCAGCGCACCGTCGACTTTGCCTCCGGCGAGCGCTCCGTAACCCATTACCGCACCCTCGCGCACTGCTCCGTTTTCTCCCACCTCGAACTCAACCTCGAAACCGGCCGCACCCACCAGATCCGCGTCCACATGGCTTACATCGGCCATCCGCTGCTCGGCGATACCCTCTATAACAAAACTCCCGGCACTTTCCCCCGCCAGGCACTTCACTCTGCATCGCTCTCCTTCGTCCATCCGATCACCGGAGAACCCTTAAACTTCCACGCACCACTGCCGGAAGATATGCAAAACCTGCTGACATAAACCAACCCCCGTGAGTTGCCGCTCACGGGGGTTTTGTTGTCCCTGATGGAACTGTCATGTCTTTTTGCCGGTGACATTATATCATACACAAAATTTAGTTTCAATCATCATTTTCATACAGTTCTGATTCTTGGTACTTCATCGATATGCAAATATTTGCTGATGCATTTCACAATCACATCATGATCCGAAACCTGTCCCATGCCGGACACTGCTACGGTTGCCACAACGCCGACTTCTTCCACGCAGATCGGAAAACCTCCGCCCAGCATTGCGTATTCCTTCGGGTCCAGTACCATCTGTTTTACGCTCTCCGGCGCATTCGTCGCTGCCATGTAAAGCTGCAGCGAACTCCGCTCCGTCAGAAGCACCGAATTGCTCTTCCGTCTCATCAGCTCCACATTGTGCGGTGTAATGCCGTTATCGCAATACTGGAATACAACTTCCCCGTTGCTTCTGCGGATCATGATGCCAACCTGTGCTCCGCGCCGTCTTGCCTCCATCAGGATCATCGTTCCCAGTTCCCATGCGTCTGCATTTGTAAAATGCGTAAACTGCAGAATATCCTCCTGCATATCGAGCACTTTCATCAGTTCATCCATTGTCATTGTCATACTTTTGCCCCGTCCTTTCTGCCATTTTATATTTTTTTAGCTTTTCGCCCCTCATTTTCTGACTTTCAGTTTATCATTTTCCCAAATTCAAGTCAAGCCAGCCACCCCCGGCATTGGCTAACACGATATCACCGAAAAGCAAAAATTCCACGCCGCAGAAGTTCCCTCCCACAGCATGGAATTTCTCATTTTTATTTTTCTACCATAATACACTTCCGCGGGCAGTTCTCCGCGCAGAGGCCGCAGCCTGTACATTTTGCCGGGTCGATCTCCGCGCGCTGGTCCACAACGTGAATTGCATCCGACGGGCAGTTCTTCTCGCACTTCTTACATCCGATACAGCCGATCTCACACGCTGCCATCACCGCCTTGCCCTTCTCGGTTGAGCGGCATTTCACCGTGATCTTCTGCTCATACGGAATCAGGTCGATCAGATTTCTCGGACAGGCCTTCACGCAGGCACCGCATGCCTTGCACGCTTCGCCGTCCACAACGGCAATGCCGTTTTCAATATGGATCGCATCAAACTTACATGCCTTCACGCAGTTTCCAAAACCAAGACATCCGTTTCCGCAGCTCTTCGGACCGCCGCCCGGTACAAAACCGGCGTAGGAGCAGTCCCTTGCACCCGTGTATTCATACTTGTTCTTTGCCACGTCACACGTACCGGCGCACCGTACCACTGCTTTTTTGCGCTCCTGTACATCGGCTTTTTGTCCCATGATAGCTCCGACGGCCGCTGCAACCGGCGCTCCGCCGACCGGACAGACAGAAACCGGGGCTTCACCCTTTACCACTGCAGCCGCCGCTCCGTCACAGCCCGGGTAACCGCAGCCGCCGCAGTTGTTGCCCGGCAGCGCTTCACGGACCTTCGTCTCGCGCTCGTCCACTTCCACATAAAACTTCTTTCCGGCAATTCCAAGGAGAATACCAATCAAAAGGCCGGTTCCACCCACCATCAGGGTGGCTGCTAAAATACCATTCATCTCTTCATCCCTCCTAGATCATTCCGGAAAATCCCATAAATGCCATTGACATCAGCATAGCCGTAAGAAGAACGATCGGCATTCCTTTGAATGACTCCGGGATATCGTTGTACTCCATCTTTTCCCGCAGGCCAGCCATCAGCACCATGGCAATCGTAAAGCCAATTGCGGTTGCCAGACCGTAAACCGTACCCTGCAGAATCGTGTAATCCTTCTGTACGTTGATGAGTGCCACACCGAGTACCGCGCAGTTTGTTGTAATCAGCGGAAGGTAAACGCCGAGCGCTCGGTACAGAGATGGAATCGTCTTTTTCAGGAACATCTCAACGAGCTGTACCAGCGCCGCGATGACAAGAATAAAAACGATCGTTTTCAGATAATCAAGTTCTGCCGGTGCTAGGATAAATTTGTAAATCAGACTTGTCACAAATGAAGAAATCGTGAGGACAAAAATAACCGCTCCGCCCATGCCGGCCGCCGTATCCATCTTTTTGGAAACACCGAGGAAAGCACAGATGCCGAGGAACTGGCTTAAGACAACGTTGTTCACCAGCGCCGCACCGATCGCAATTAAAATCAGTTCTTTCATTTCGCTTCCTCCTTTCCTTTCACAGCCTGGCAGTATGCCTTATTGGCGCACGCCATACAGCCGGTCTCTTCTGCCGGGACTGCCGGTTTTCCGGTTTTCTCTGACTTCTGGCGTTTGATGCGGTTCTGCACCGCAACGAGCATTGCCAGCACAAGGAATGCACCCGGCGCCATGATGAAGATGTTGACCGGCTCGTAAGCACTCGGCATTACCTGGATACCGAACAGGGTTCCGGCTCCGATCAGCTCACGGAACATACCGATCAGGGTCAGGCCGACGGTAAATCCAAGGCCCATGCCGATACCATCAAATAAAGACGGGATCGGACCATGTTTTCCAGCATATGCCTCGGCGCGTCCCAGGATGATACAGTTTACAACGATCAGCGGGATGTAGATGCCAAGGGCGGAATAGAGTGCCGGAATAAAACCTTCCATCAAAAATTCCACGATGGTTACAAACGATGCCACAACAACGATGTATGCTGGCATACGCACGCCGTCCGGGATGATTTTCCGAAGCAGGGAAATCATCAGGTTGGAGGCGGTCAGGATAACCATCGTCGCAAGGCCCATGCCGATACCGTTCTTTGCAGAAGTGGTAACCGCAAGCGTCGGACACATACCCAGCATCATGACGAAGGTCGGGTTTTCTTTTATGATACCATTATAAAGCCGTTCCAGCGGCGTATCTTTTCTCATGAGTTCCCTCCCTCTCCGGAAAGCAGACCGGATTCGTTGCAGTAGTTAAAACAGCAGATTCCTGCATTGACACCGTTTGTTACAGCGTTCGTTGTCAGAGTTGCTCCGCTCAGCGCATCGATTTCATCATCCGCGGATGCGCCGGATTTTGTGTAGGAGAATGCTTCTACGTTTTTATCCTTGAACTGATTCTTGAAATCGTCTGTGTCGGCACGCATACCAAGGCCGGCCGTCTCGGAAAGTGACAGGAAAGAGATTCCTTTTGTCGTTCCGTCCGATGCAATTCCCATCGAGAACTGCATGCCGCCGCCATAGCCTTCGGTTGTGGAGATGATCTCAACCAGGCCGATCGTTGCGCCGGATGCGTCTTTTGCAAGCAGCAGTTCGTCAATCGTCTGTGCTTCAAAACCGTGGCCGATCAGTGCTGCCGTAAGTTCTGCCTGTTCTGCATCGCTCATCGTTACTTCTTCAAAGGAAGCTGCCTCAGGGAATACGTTCTGGCAGGATTCCTGTTTTTCTTTTTCCTGCTGTTTCTGGATCGGCTCTAAGGTTACCTGATGTGCCGCCCCGAGAAGCAGTCCGGCAATCAGCGTGATCGCCGCAAGAATCAGTGCATTTTTTATAATTTTGTTCATGCTTTTTTCTTGCCTCCTCTTCCGAATCCAACCGGCACGGTCACACGCTCAATGAGCGGAACCAGAAGGTTGGTAAAGATGATGGCATAGGAAACGCCCTCTGCCGAATTTCCAAAGATACGGAATACGCCGGTCAGAAGACCTAAAATGACCGCATAGATATACTGTCCCTTCTTTGTGATCGGGCGGGTAACGTAATCGGTTGCCATGAACCATGCGCCGAGCATCAGACCGCCGCCGAAGAGATGCGCACCAAGAAAATTGATGTCAAAGCCGTGGCCGCCGAAAATCAGGGCGAATAAAAGCTCGGTTCCGATGTAAATGAGCGGAATGTTGAGGTCAATCACATGGATGCAGACAAGGAAAATTCCGCCAATCAGAAGGGCCAGTGCGGAAGTCTCACCGATCGTTCCGGCCGTATTTCCAAGGAACATGGACAGCAGATTCACCTGCTCTCCTGCTTTTGCTGCGGCAAGCGGTGTCGCACCTGATACGGTATCCACAAGATGTGCGGCTGCCGGAGCGGCGAAATTGGTCATATGACCCGGGAAGGAAATCAAAAGGAAGCATCTTCCTGCAAGCGCCGGGTTCATAATGTTCTGTCCAAGACCGCCGAAAAGCTGTTTTACGACGAGAATTGCAAACACACCGCCGATCACCGGCATCCAAAGAGGCGCCTGCACCGGCATGTTCATGGCCAGCAGAAGGCCGGTTACCAGTGCACTGCCGTCGGCAATCGTCACCGGTTTCTTCATTCCTTTTTCATACAGATATTCCGTCAGGGGACAGACTGCCATCGAAATCACAATCAGAAGCAGTGCCCGAAGGCCGAAATTCCAGACTCCCACGCAGGCTGCCGGGGCAAGGGCAAGCAGGACGGCAAACATGATTTTGTCTGTCGTTACCTTGGACCGCGCGTGTGGGGAAGATGATACGTGTAATAATCCATTCATATGTAAGATCCCCCTATTTCTTCTTTCTCTTTGCCAGAAGCACTTTACGCATCGAGCTGATTTCCTGCGTCAGCGGACGTCTTGCCGGGCAGATAAAGGAACAACAGCCACATTCACAGCACTCCATTCCGCCGTATTTCAGGAACTTCTCTTCCTCGCCGTGCTCCGCAAAAACGGAAAGGCGGGCCGGAAGAATCTGACCCGGACAGACGGAAACGCAGCGTCCGCAGTTGATGCAGGCAGATGGTGCCAGCGCAGATACTTCATCCTCGGTGAGGCAGGTCAGTGCAGATGTTGTCTTGGTAACAGGAACCTCCATTGTAAACAGGGCTTTTCCCATCATCGGACCGCCGCAGATGATCTTGGATGCCTCGTTTTTCAGACCACCTGCCTGCTCTAAAAGTTCGGATAAGAGCATGCCGACCGGCACTTCAAAGTTGCACGGATTCTGTACGGCATCTCCTGTCACGGTAACGATACGGCTCATCAGCGGTTCGCCGAAGCGGACTGCCTGGTAAATAGCGGTCACGGTATCGATGTTATCCACGATACAGCCCGCGTCCGCCGGCAGCATGGAGGAATTTACCTTTCGCCCCGTTGCTGCATAGATCAGCATACGCTCGGCACCCTGCGGGTATTTCGTTTTAAGTTCCAGAACCTCAATGTTGTCCTCCGGAAGCAGCAGCTCACGGAACTTCACGATACAGTCCGGTTTGTTGTCTTCAATGCAGATGACTCCCTTTGCCCTCGGGAACATATGCAGCATAATTTTTAAACCTCCGATCACCTTTTCCGGCTCCTCGATCATTCTGCGATAGTCGCTTGTCAGATACGGCTCACACTCTGCTCCATTGACGAGAATGTGGTCGATCGCTGACGGATCTTTCGGGGATATTTTGACGTGTGTCGGGAAGCCTGCGCCTCCCATTCCCACGATTCCGGCCTCTTTGATCTTGTTCCGGATCGTACCTGCGTCGAGTTTTTCCCAGTGCGGGCACTCCTCAAATGTTTCTTTTTCATACAGCCCATCGTTCTCCACAACGATACAGTCTACCGGGGAACCGGCTGCGGAAACTTTTTTCTCAATTCCTTTTACCGTGCCGGAAACCGATGCGTAAACAGGAGCCGAAACAAATCCTCCCGCTTCTGCGATTTTCTGTCCCGCTTTTACATGGTCGCCTTTTTGTACGATCGGCACAGCAGGCGCTCCGATGTGCTGTGACACTGCGTAATACAATAAGTTGCCCGGCTGCGCTTTGACAATCGGTTTGTCCTTGGAGAGCTCTTTTCCCTCGTACGGGTGAACGCCGCCATGAAAAGTATTTCTTTTCTTCTGAAACATGCTTTTCACCTCATCCTTTCTCTTTTCTATGCTGCATTTATCAATTCACAGCCTTTTTTCGGTTTTTTATGCAAAAAAGGCTGGTGCATTGCCCTGATTATTTCGGTTATTCATATCGGACTTCTTTTAACAGGAGTCCGCATGCCGGTGCAAGAAAACCCGCACTTTCGCGATTTTTTGCTTTGAGAAGCTCCGTCATTGATGCGATATCCCGTTTTCCCATCCCGGCCTCCACAAGCGTTCCTGTCAGGATCCGCACCATGTGGTACAGGAAACCGGTTCCGGTATAGGAAATGGTAAGAATCCCGTCTTTCTCGCAGAAATCAATTCCGGTAATCGTCCGCACCGTCGATTTTTTCATACGTTTGTTGGCACAGAAGCTCCTGAAATCATACGTTCCGATAAACGCTTTCGATGCTTCTTTCATTTTTTCCACATCGAGCGGTGCTTCCGGAAAATACACGTATTTCCGCTCGAAAACATGCTTTCTGCCATCGATCACGATACGGTATTCGTATGTTTTGTCCGCCGCATTCAGACGGCTGTGGAAGCGCTCCGGCATCCGCGCGAGGCTGGTGACTTCGATGTCTTCCGGCAGATAATGGTTGATTGTCTGCAGAAGTTCTTCATCGGATAGCTCGGTATGGAACTTTGCATTTGCGACCTGTCCCGCCGCATGGACGCCGGCATCGGTTCTGCCCGCGCCGTGAATCTCCACCGGCTCTCCTGCAATCCTGGACAACAGCGTTTCGAGCTTGCCTTGAATCGTGTTGTCCGTATTTCCCTGCTTCTGCCAGCCGTTATAGCGCGTGCCGTCGTACTGCAGGATCATTTTATAATTCATCTTTTTCTCCTTTCCAAAGTGGCCGCTTATCATTCGGCATCCATGCTTTTCTCAATCAAAAAAGCCCGCAGCGCAGGACTTCGTGCCAGATTTGCTTCAAACAGTACCACTTCTGCTCCGCCCGGAAAGCTGTTCTGTAAAAATTCAGCGGCACGGCGGATCTGCAGCTTCACATCTTTTACTTTCTTCTCCGCTTTTTCCTGTTCCAGTTCACATACCGTTTCAAAAAGCTCTTTCATCTGATCCGGATCGTTTTTGCGACATTTTTTAGCGGTCTCCTCGAGTTTTTTTAACTTTTTCAAGACCCGCGCATTCGTTTCTTCCTCGTCCTTTTTCAGCAGTCCCTGCTTTTTGCACACTGCAAATCCCTGCTCTTTCTGCCGCAGCCAGGATGCGTATGTCTCATCTTTTTTCTGCCTGCAAAGCCCGGTAAACTGGCGAAAGCACTCGGAGAGCTCCTTTGCCGTGTGCTCCTGCTTCTGGCAGGCGGATGCCTCTTTCTGAAGTGCCGCATGAAGCAGAGACAGCAGTACAGATCGCTCTTCTGCGGAACCATTTGCCGCCATCTTCTGTTTTTCTGCCATGATTTTTCCGGAAAATGCACCGGTCAGAATCTCCTCTACACCGTAATCCTGTCCATATTTTTCGTAAATCCTGTAGTACGAGCTGAATTCCTCCGCCGTCTTTTCTTCCTGCAAATATTGTCCGATCAGTGCTTCGTCGACCGGAAAATTCAGGATTTCATAACTTTTCAGCACTGCCGACAAATCCTCCCAGCCGCGTGCTGTCACAAAACGCTTCTCATCCGCTTCCTGCGAAACAGAATAAAAATGGTCACTGTGTGCCATAAGGTACGTTGTCACGGCGCTGTGGATCTGATTTTTCTCTGCGTAGGAGAGCCAGACGGAAAGCTCGGGAAGCACCTCGATCTTCCGCACACGGTCAAGCGTTGCCACATCAAATTCCCGCACAGATTTATTATATTCCGGCGGATTTCCGGCGGCCACGATCAGCCAGTCATCCGGGATGTGCTGATTGCCGAATTTTTTGTCCTGCAAAAGCTGCAGCATTACCGGAGCGAGGGTCTCGGAGACGCAGTTAATTTCATCGAGAAAGAGGATACCCCGCTTCTTTCCGGTCTGCTCCATGCAGTCATAGATCGAGGCAATGATCTCGCTCATCGTGTATTCCGTTGTATGTACCGTTTTCCCTTCGATTTCACGTGTGCAGATCTCCGGAAGGCCCATGGCACTCTGACGCGTATGGTGTGTCATCGTGTAGGCAACAAGCCCCACACCGCACTCTTCTGCGATCTGCTCCATAATTGCCGTTTTTCCGATGCCCGGCGGGCCGATCAGGAGAATGGGACGCTGCTGCCGGAGGGGAACCAGCAGATTACCGGCTTCGTCTCTTGCAAAGTATGCGCGCAGGGCTTTTTCAATTGTCTCTTTTGCTTCTTGTATGTTCATATGTTCTCTCTTATCTTGTGCACTCTTTATGTACTCTCGAAATCTTTCTGTGTTTGATTTTGCGATATGCTTTTTTGTCAGTTATGTTCAAAGAGTACATTCTTCTGTCAGCAGTTTTTTTGCCCATTTGGGGACAAGATTCATTTTTTCAGTCTGTCTGACAAAGACGAATGCAGTCTCGTAATCGGGCTTTTGTTCGGGATAAATTCCGTCTCCGTCGGTAAAATAGATCAACGCTTTTAAGTTTCGGAATACATGCTGTTTCCGCAACTCTTCCACTTTCTGAAAGACAGGACGAAAATCGGTTCCGCCTCGGCCCTTGATGGTAATTGTTTCACGGTAAGCTTCCCATTCTTTCGGAGAATGGATCATCGTGACATCCTGCACGAAGCTGTCGCACTGGATCAGGCAGACGTTCCATCGGGAAAAGAAGTTTTCTTTTTCTTCAAGAATGCTGCGTGTCTCACCAAGGAACTTTGCTACAATTTCTCTTTTGCACGAGCCGGATGTGTCGATTGCGATGACCAGCTCTTCGAGGCGGTTTCCTTCCCGCGTCTCCGGCGGCTCGATGAAAGGGAGACTGCCGTAGTGCTCCAGGCCGTAATGGTAGGCGACTGGGTCAAAACTGTCGAGATCCAGTTCCATCTCCTCACGGGTGACGGTGAATTGTTTTAAAAAGCTGCGGTAATTGTACGCTCTTTTTTCGATCTCGGACAGAGTTTCTTTTTTTCCACCGCAGTTCTGACCTCGCCGCAGGCCGCCGGTGCCGTAGTTTTCCGCCAACTTGCGGGAAGCACGTTCCCAGACTGATTGAAAAGACTCGATAAGTTCCGGCTCTTTTCCCGGCACCAGCCATGAAACCGGAGACTGTTTTTCTTTTTCCGGCATCAGCCATGAAACCGGGGGCTGTTCTCTTTTTTCCGGCTCCGGTGTTTCTTTCCCAAACCGGCGGATGCATTCCAGCAGCAGGTGCTGATAGCCTTCCTTGAGGAACGATGAATTTTCGGCACACATGCGGAGTACAAAATCGGAGTTAAAATATATCGTATGACCGTCGGATGTGATGGCTTTTGTCCTGTCGGACGGCTGATGACGAAAGAAGAGAATCGCTTCACCAAGTTCCGGGTACAGCCAGCAGAGATTTTTGCGGGCTTCTTCGAAAAGCCGGAGCGCCAGCGCTTCTTTTTCTTTTGTGGGCTTTTCTTTTTGAATCGCAGCTTCTGTTTTTCTGCTTTCCGTATTCTCCTGCATCGGATCCTGTGAGCTCCGGTTCAGGAGAATGCGGAAAGCCTGCCATTTCTGCTGGTCGGCGGCAAGGTTGAGAAAACGTTTTCGGTCTGCATCGGACAGCCATCCGGTCTGCAGAAGCGTTTCCAGCCGTGAAAAGTTATCTTCACGGATCAGCGTTTCTACAGCGGAACGGATGCGTTTCCGCAGGTATGCGGTATATGCGGCTCGCTGTTCTTCCGGAAGATCCTGCGATTCACAAAAGCCGGAAAGTGCAGCCCGGAGGCGCTGCTGTTCGGATGTCGTCGTTCTGAAACTACTCCAGTCATCCATTTTATTCACTCCCTTACTCGCCGCGTTTTCTCACTTGCACTCAATCTTACGCTGCCGCGTAAGCGACATTCGTCGTTCGCCAACTGAAAATAAATTTTCATTTGACTCACTTGCACTCAATCTTACGCTATCGCGTAAGCGACATTCGTCGTTCGCCAACTGAAAATAAATTTTCATTTGGCTCACTTGCACTCAATCTTACGCTATCGCGTAAGCAACATTCGTCGTTCGTCAACTGAAAATAAATTTTCATTTGACTCACTTGCACTCATTATATCGTCATTTTTGAGCATTGACAATGTTGGATCGTGTTATTTTTTTCACACTTTTACCATATTTTTATGATATACTTGATATTATAAAATACGATTGTAGTCGTAAAAGCGCAAAGGAGATCCTTTTTATGAACAAAGAAAACAGAAAAGCTGCCAAGGAACGGCGTGCCAAAGAGCGGGAGCACGAAGCAAAAGTAGCGCATTACAAAAAGATCTGGAGCTGGGCCGGACCGGCTCTGATTGTCGTTGTGATCGTCGGCCTTATCATCGCCAGCGTACTCGATTCCAAACGACTCTCTGCCAAAAGTGCCTCGGAGGATACCTCCACAGCCTCATCGGCCGCATCCTCCTCATCAGCCTCCACTTCGGCTTCTGCCTCTTTGCAGACCGACACTTCCCTCACCATTGAGGACGGTGATACCGTCAATATCGACTATGTCGGCTCCATTGACGGCGTGGAATTTGAAGGTGGAAACACACAAGGAAACGGCGCTGATCTTGTGATCGGCTCCCACACTTACATCGATGACTTTGAAGAACAGCTCATCGGCCATCACCCGGGCGACAGCGTAGATGTAACCGTCACTTTCCCGGAAGACTATGGAAAAGACGAACTCAATGGAAAGGAAGCTCTTTTCAAAGTTACCATCAACGGCATTTATAAATAGAACATCCAAAAAGACATCCCCCGCAGATTTTCCGTCTGCGCCGGATGTCTTTTTCTTATTATTTTTTTGTTAAGTTTTTTTCAAAGGCGCTTCGATGTATTAAAAAAAGTACATCTTCTTATTCCACAATTTTGTAATACGCCCGCGCCGTCAGCACATAGACGATCAGGTAAACCACGGCAAACGCCGCAATCGTAATCGCTGTTGCAACCAGGAACAGATTGCTGTCCGGGAAATTCAGCATTGCCATGATACGCCTGGTCAATGGAAACGCTACCATTGTATGCACCACGGCCACCGCGAGCGGCAGGAAAAAGACCGTTACCACCTGTGACTGAATCGTCTGACGGATTTCTTTGCGGCTCATGCCGACCTTCTGCATAATCTGGAACCGTTTTCGGTCATCGAAGCCTTCTGAAACCTGCTTATAATAGATAATCATAACGGCACCCATCAAAAACAGCGCACCGACGAAAACACCTAAAAACAGAAGTGAACCATACAGACTGTAAACCGTATTGCGCTCTTTTTCGCGCACTTCCACCCATCCGTTAAAAGATGACTCCGTCAGTATCGTCTCAATCTCATTTCCAACAGTGATCTGTTCGCCGGCATCCCCGATAAGATCCAGAGCATATTCCCAACTGTATCCTTCTGGCTCCTTTCCCTGCACAGCTGCATACGCTTCCTTTGCTTCATGGTTCCGCGTCACCACCGTCATTGTCTCATACACCTGCGTCTTCTCATCCAGAACGTACGATTTCTTATCGGTATTCCATTTTTTTACTTCATACGTCTGATTTCCCAGTTCAATCGTGTCATATCCATAATTTTTCTGTTTTTCCTGAAAAACCAGAGCCTGCCCTGGTTCCAGCTCTACCTGTTCGCCGGTTACCTGATTGTACTCCGACTCTTCCATAATCTTTATCAGTGTACTCGCCGCAGCATCATCTGACTGTGTTTTTTCTACTTTGTTTCTATCTACATCAGCAAGCATCACATAGTATCTCTGATCACTTTCATACTTTTTTCTGAGCTGCTTTTCTTCCAGATGCTGATCAATCCCAGTTTTCACTTCCTCTATCATCTTCTGACTGACCGGCTCCACCGTCTTCATAATGCCGCTCACGCCAGTATTTGCTTCGATCGAAATCTGATGTGGAAACCGCGTATAGGTAACCTCCTCAATCCCCGTCCACAGACATGTGCTGATGGAGATAACCAGAAGCACACCCGTTGACAGAATACAGATATTCGCAAGACCGACCGCATTTTGCTTCATGCGGTACAGCATGCCCGAAATGCTTGTAAAATGGCGTGTCTGGTAATAGTAATTCTTGTTTTTCTTCAGAATTTTCAAAAATGCAATACTTCCAGCAGAAAACAGGCAGTACGTTCCCACCATAACCAAAGCGATTGCATTAAAAAACTTATCAAGTGCGTCCATCGAGGATTGGCGGGTCAGAGCCAGATAATAGCCAACACCAAGAAGCATGAATCCAAGAACCGCCGTCAGCAGCTTCGTTTTCGGTTCCCGCTCACCCTGCGCGCCGCCGTGCAGCAGTTCGACCGGCTGTGAGACGTGGATCTGGCGAAGGCTTAAGAGAAAATTGATCACAAAAGTCAGGCCGAACAGCAGCATCGTACTTCCCACGGCTTTTGCACTGAACGCAAAACCAATTGTTCCGTTCAGTCCGGTCAGCTTCATCAGCACCAGAAACAGCAGGCGGTACAGCAACACACCGAGCAGAATACCGATTCCAAGCGATGCCGCCCACAGATACAGACTCTCAAAAAAGAGGATCTTCGCCAGATGCTTTTTCTCCATGCCGAGAATCTGGAACAGACCGAACTCTTTTTTTCTTCTTTTTGCCAGAAAACTGTTGCTGTAGATCAGAAAAATCACCGCGAACAGGCCAATGATATAGGTTCCCATCCCCATCACTGTCAGGATCGTATCTTTTCCGATCATGGAATCAAAGCCACTTCCCTGCGCCAGTGTATCCATGATAAAAAACATCACCACCGTGCCGATGCATGACAGCAGATACGGAAGAATATTCTGACGATTTTTGCTCAAATTTGTTTTTGCCAGTCTGGCATACAGCAGATTATTCATCCCGTTCACCACCCGTCGCAAGAATTGTCAGCGTATCGGAGATCTTCTGATACATCTCATCGCGCCCTAAAGAACCGCGATACAGCTGGTGGAAGACCTCACCGTCCTTGATGAACAGCACACGTTTCGCCGAGCAGGCCGCCTTCACACTGTGCGTTACCATAACAATCGTCTGGCCCTCCTCATTGATCTCCCCGAACAGTTTCATGAGGCCATCCGCTGCATGGGAATCGAGCGCGCCGGAAGGCTCATCCGCAAGAACCAGCTCCGGATTGGTAATCAGCGCACGCGCAACGGCTGCACGCTGCTTCTGTCCGCCGGACACCTCATATGGGTATTTATTGAGGATCTGGGTGATGCCGAGTTTTTTCGCAATCGGCTCTGCCCGAAGACTCATCTCCTCGTATTTTTTTCCTTCCAGCACGAGCGGCAGATAAATATTGTCACGCAGGGAAAAGGTATCGAGCAGGTTGAAGTCCTGGAACACGAAACCTAAGTTTTCGCGGCGGAATCCGGCAATCTCCTTCTCTTTTAATTCGCCGAGATTCTTTCCATTTAACCGCACCTGTCCGCCGGTTGGCTTGTCTAGTGCTGCGAGCAGGTTCAGAAGCGTCGTTTTTCCGCTTCCCGATTCGCCCATGATTGCAACAAATTCGCCCCGTTCCACTGTAAAATTAACGTCTTTCAACGCTTCCACCCGGTTGCTGCCAAGGCGCGTGGTATATGTTTTTTTCAGATGTTCTACTTCCAGAATTGCCATGTCACATTTTCCTTTCTGTCTGAACTGTTTTCTTAATTGACAAGGCTTATTATACCCGTCCGCGCCCTCTTCTGCCTTAGGATCATCTTACAAAAAGACCGGCAACCTTACATTTCTGTAAGATTCCCAGCGAAGCTCTCTATGTACTACAGGGATACGGTATCCAGCCCAAGATACACCTTCGTTCCCACTCCCATCTCCGACTCGATGCGGATGGTATGCGAAAGTTTCTCCATGATCTGGCGGCACAGATACAGTCCGATGCCCGTTGACCGCTTGTCTGCGCGGCCGTTGCAGCCCGTGTAGCCTTTTTCGAAAATCCGCGGCAGATCCTCCGGCGCAATGCCGATGCCGGTGTCCTCAATCACCAGCGTTTTTGGTGCATCCGGTGACAGATAGATGTGAATGCTGCCACTTTTCGTGTATTTCAGCGCATTTGACAGAATCTGCTCCAGCACAAAGACGAGCCATTTTTCATCTGTCAGCACCTCGCAGTGCACCGGCTCGTAGGAAAGGATAATCTTCCGGCGGATAAAAAGCGGGGCATATTTCCGCACAGCCTGGCGGATCAGCGCATCCAAATCGTACCTTGCAAAGACAAGATCCGATGTCATTTTTTCCATGCGCAGGTACTGCAGCGCCATCTGCACATACTGCTCCGTCTGGAAAAGTTCGCTCTGCATTTCACGCGAAAGCGGCGTATCCTCCTCCTGCAGAAGCAGCCGCATCGCCGCAATCGGCGTTTTGATCTGATGGGTCCACATCGTGTAATACTCCATCATATCGCGGTATTTCTGCTCCATCTTAATCTGTTCTTCCTGAAACTGCCGCTCGTAGGATGCGATGATCTGCTGGTAATCCCGCGCCAGAAGCCCGTCCGCCTCCGGAAGCGCTTCTGTTTTGCCCTGCGGTTCGGCGGCAAGGAGTGCTAAGACCAGATGATGTTTCCGGTACTTCCCATAATGAAAGCAAAAACCTGCGGCTCCGGCAACAGCCATCAGCACGATCATATAAACGGTGACATCCTGCGGCACATTGCGCAGAAAACAGAGGAGTGAAAATACTCCTATAAAAGCGGCAATCCGCACGGCCGATGCAAGATGCTCTTTCAAATACCAGTTAAGAAGCATAAACTCCTGCCGGATTCCCTCTTTCTGTTGTTCCATCCTTTTTCTCCTGTTCTGCTTCCGTCATGCGATCAGGTAGCCGACACCCTTTTTCGTCTGGATAAAGTCTGTAAGTCCTGCCTCCTCCAGTTTTTTCCGCAGGCGCGTGACGTTGACGGTCAGCGTGTTGTCATCTATAAAGCTGTCCGACTCCCACAGATGCATCATCAGCATATCTCGGCTGACGGCTTTTCCTTTATTTTCGAGAAGGGACTGCAGAATGCGCCACTCATTTTTTGTCAGCTCAATCCGCTTTCCCCGGTAATTCAGCACACCACTTCCCGTATCGAGCATGGCACCGCGGTGCTCGAGGAAATTCGTTTCTCCGGCAAATTCGTAGGTGCGGCGGAGCATCGCCTGGACTTTGGCGGTCAGGACACTTAAATCAAACGGCTTCGCGATAAAGTCATCGCCACCCATATTAACGGCCATAATGATGTTCATGTTGTCCGATGCAGAAGAAAGAAAAATTACCGGCACTTTAGAGACTTTTCGAATCTCCTGGCACCAGTGAAATCCGTTAAAAAAGGGAAGATGAATGTCCATCAGCACTAATTGCGGATTTTTCACGGCAAATTCGGCGAGAACGCCGGAAAAATCCTGTACGCAGAACGCATCCATGCCCCAGGAAAACAGGCTCTGCTGCACGGCGCGGGCGATGACTTCATCATCTTCTACAATCATAATTCGATACATGGCTGTTCCTCTGTTGTCTCTAGCAAAGCGGATATTCGCAATCCGCTTCGCTACTTGCTTGATTCGGTTAAAAATATGGACTCCGGGCGGGTGTTTGCAACGCACAGCCGCTCCCGGAGCCGTTTTCGCAGATGATTATACTCTTACAATGTAATCTGCTTTTCTTTCTTTTGCCTCCGGGTACTCGCAGTCGCGATAACCGAGGATGCAGTGGCCGATTCCAACATAATTTTCGGAAAGTCCCCACTCTTTTAAGAGGGCTTTTCCCTCCGGGCTCGCGAACTCTTCTTTTGCACGATGGATCCAGCAGGAATCCACACCAACGGCATGTGCTGCCAGCATCAGATTTCCCATGACAAGAGAGCCGTCCTCCACATAAGTTCCGCGCTCCGGGTCAGCAAGCACGATCAGAACGGTCGGTGCGCCGTAGAACGGATCGGATGTTGTACCCATAACAGCCGCATTCATTTTCGAAAGTTTTGCAATCAGCTCCGGTTTCTGTACCACAACAATCACCGGCGACTGTTTTCCCATGCCGGTTGCCGCATACGTTCCGGCCTCCAGAATTGCATCGAGCTGCTCATCGGTAATCTGCTCCGCTTTGTATTTGCGGATGCTTCTTCTTGTTTTGATTGCATTTAATACTTCATTGTTCATGGTAAAAATCCTCCTGTTCTTTTTTTGTTTTTATCGCAAACGCCGCAGCCTTATATACCGGACGCATTGCCTGCCTACATCTGTTTCCGCACAATCCGATACTCGTCGCCGAGCTGGTAGTACGGACAGTTGTAAAATTTATCCTGCAGAAAACGTGCCATCTCATCCTCATCGAGATCGACCTCGCAGGTGTAGCACTCATACTCATCATCATACACAAAATTGCCGCACGACTCACAGCTTGTGGCCATCTGGCGGGAGTGCTTTTTCTTTTGTGCATGGGGTATTGGTTCTGTCATATGGCAATTCCTCCCATTTCTTACACTTCGATTCTCCGTTTCGGCGCTTCCGGCAGAGGAAGAATTTCTATTTTTCATCCACAACCTGGAAGCTATAAAATTTCAGGTAATAGGACTCATCCGCCGCCCACAAAATTGGATGATCCGGGGCCTGGGTGCGGTATTCTACCTGACGAAGGCGTTTGTGGACGTTGTGAGCCGCCTGATTGATGGTTTTCGTGAAGAGTTCGTAGTCCATAAAGTGGGAACACGAACAGGTGCACAGATAGCCGCCGTCTTTGACCAGTTTCATGCCGCGCAAATTGATTTCACGATATCCCTTGATTGCGTTTTTGATAGAGTTTCTTGATTTTGTGAAGGCCGGCGGGTCAAGGATAACGACGTCGAATTTTTCTCCCTCTTTTTCAAGACGCGGCAACAGTTCAAAAACATCCTCGCACACGAAAGATGCTACGTTTTCCAGACCATTTAAGGATGCGTTTTTCCGTGCCTGCTCTACACCGAGCTCTGATGCATCAACGCCGATAACTTCCTTTGCTCCTGCATATGCCGCATTCAGTGCAAACGACCCGGTATGGGTAAAGCAGTCGAGCACTCTCGCGTCCTTGCAGAGCTTCTGCACAGCCAGACGGTTGTATTTCTGATCCAGGAAGAAACCGGTTTTCTGGCCGTCCTTGACATCGACGAGATAGTGGACACCATTCTCGACGATTTCCACGCTGGTGTCAAACGGCTCGGAGAGAAATCCTTTCACACGCTCCATGCCCTCCTGCTCACGCACTTTTGCATCACTTCGCTCAAACACGCCGCGGATCTTAACCCCGTCAGCTGCCAGAACCTCCTCCAACAGGCGGATAATCGTCATTTTCATTTTGTCGATACCAAGTGCCAGCGACTGAACGACCAGCACATCGGAGAATTTATCCACTACGAGTCCCGGCAGGAAGTCTGCCTCGCCAAAGATCAGGCGACAACTCGATGTGTCCGTCACTTTTTTGCGGTACTCCCAGGCATCCTGCACTCTTTTTCTCAAAAATGCTTCATCGATTTCCTGGTCGATATTTCTTGTCATCATACGGATGCGGATTTTGGAATGCTCATTGATGAAACCTCGTCCCATCGGGTATCCGTCAAAGTCGCGCACCAGCACGATATCTCCGTTTTCATATGCTCCTAAAATCGAAGCGATCTCATTATCAAAAATCCAGGCTCCGCCCTGCTTTAAGGCGCGGCCCTCTCCTTTTTTCAGTGTTACAACTGCGTTGCTCAAAAGTTTTTCCTCCTTAAAACAATATAGTTAGTCATATCTAATCATAGACAAATGTGTTTTGCTTGCATTCTCAAAACCGCGCTTCCAGCGCTTTTTGCTGCTGCACAGCTCCTTTTTGCACGAGTGAACTATAACGTCAGATTCCTCTTCCGTCAAACTCCGGAATGAAACTCTCCTCAGCCACCGGGCCTTCCTGTAAAAAGGCGTTGGTGACGCCGAGGGAAAACGTATAGTCCAGCAGACGCTCATACTCCCGCTTTGTCGTTTTCCGGTTCAGCGGACTTATGTTTTCCACCTGCGGAAGCGGCGTGTACTGGCTCATGAGGCTCAGCCAGACGGTATCGCCGTACGTCTCATAGACGTATTTTACCACAGCTTTTGCATTTTTTACAGCACCAGGCAGCAATAAATGGCGCACAATCACACCTTTTTTCATCAGACCATTCTCATCGAATACAGCCTCTCCTGTCTGACGCACCATTTCCGCCAGCGCCCGTTTTGCTGTTTCCGGGTAATCTTCTGCCCGCGAGTACACTTTTGCAAGGGAGGAGTCCATATACTTAAAATCTGTCAGATAAATATCGATCAGCCCATCCAGGGCCTGCAGGGCTTCCACGCTCTCATACCCGCCGCAGTTATACACAACCGGCACGGTAAGTCCCTTTTTCTTTGCCTGAAAAAGTGCCTCCCGGATCTGCAGCACGTAGTGGCTTGGTGTCACAAGATTGATATTGTTTGCATTCTGTGCCTGCAGCTCCAGAAAAATGTCCGAAAGCCGCCCGATCGAAATCACTTTTCCGCTCTCCATCTCCGCAATATGATGGTTCTGACAGTAAACACACCGCAGATTACATCCGGAAAAGAAAACCGTCCCCGACCCCGTCGTCCCGGAAATACACGGCTCCTCCCAGAAATGCAGTGCAGCCCGCGCCGCCGCAACCCCGGAGGGCGCCTTACAATATCCCGTCTTTCCATGCTCCCGGTCCGCTCCGCACTTCCGCGGACAAACCCGGCACCGGCTCATCTCCTGTTCCAAATCCAGCATAATATTTCTCCCTTTTCTCTTTAGAAAAAAGCCGTGTCTCCGGAAAATAGTTCTTCCACAGACACAGCTTTTGTATTTCTATGCGTCAATTAATATGCCAAAATTTCATATCCATCTTCTGTTACCGCAACCGTAACCTCCCACTGGGCTGACGGTGCGCCGTCCTCAGTGTAGACAGTCCAGTCGTTGTCGGAGTCGATGAAGATCTCATCCGTTCCGAGATTGATCATCGGCTCAATGGTGAATACCATGCCCGGTACGAGCAGCATTCCGGTATCGCGTCTTGTGACATAGCTGACGAACGGATCCTCGTGGAACTCCAGACCGACGCCATGACCACCGATGTCACGGACAACTTTATAGCCCTGGCTCTGGGCAAATTCATTGATCACCGCGCCGACATTGCCAAGCCGGTTAAACGGACGTACTTCGGAGAGTCCAAGCTGTACGGCTTTTAACGTATCTTCCACCAGCTTCTTTGAAACCTCGTCTACCTCACCGATGCAAAACATACGGGAAGAATCAGAAAAATATCCCTTATAAATAGTAGAAACATCGACGTTGATGATGTCTCCGTCCTGCAGAATTTCCTCCTCATTCGGAATTCCATGGCATACTGCATCGTTGATGGAGGTACACACGCTCTTCGGAAATCCTTCATAATTCAGCGGTGCTGCAATTCCGCCGAGTTCTTTTGTCTTTTCTGCGACCAGACGGTCGATATCTTCCGTACTCATGCCTGCATGAATGTTTTCGGCCACATAATCCAGAACTGCAATATTGACAAGACCGCTTTCACGAATTCCATCGATCTGATCAGGTCTTTTGATAATTTTCTTCGGCGGAATTTTCCATCCCTTTAATTTATAAGAATTGATTTTCTCATCCAGCGCCAGATGGCAGTCTTTGTACTTCTTCCCGCTGCCGCACCAGCAGGGATCATTTCTTCCAATTTTTTTCAGCATAATGTTCTATCCTCTTTCTGAACGCGGAACGACAGATCCGATTTTCTGTCTCCCGCTGAAATTCATATAACTCCTCTACTACTTTACCACACTCCGGCAAAACTGCAAGCAAAAGTTCCCAAATGAATAACTCTCTCAAAAGAGACCCTCCGCCGGATTCCGCATGCGGACGGCGCGTGCAGTAAGGTTATCATGCGTGAAAAACTTTTATATCCCGAAATACCGCTTTCCCATCCGATGCATACAGCCCGAAGCATCCGCCCGTCTGATCATACATCCGTGTTCCAAGCGCAATTTTGCCATCCACATAAGCTTCCAGAATCGTACCGTCTGCAATCACATTGACATGAAAGCTTCTTCCCGTTGATGACGGCAACGGCCGTTCCAGTTCCACCTCATATGGGAACATCTGTCCGCCCCGCTCTGTCATGCGGACTCCGGATTTAAACTCGATCCGGCGGCGGCCAAAATCAATCAGAAGATAATAACCGACCGTAAATGTTTCTTCGACATGCACGGCAATTCCAACGCTCGGACAATCCCCGTCCACTTCGACGTCAAAGGAAAGACGGCTCGTTTCCCCCACCGGATTCAGCAGCAGCGCACCAAAATCGTACGGTGCATCAACCTCTGCCTGGTTCTTTTCCAGCTTCCACTCTCCTGTCAGTGCCTGCATCTGAAGCGGTTCTTCCCATCCCACGGCTTCCAGCACCTGTGGAATCGGCTTCACAAAAAGATCGCCATTCTCATCCTGCCACAGCTCATGCACCACCAGACTGCCACCCCAGTCCCATGTATTACAGTCTTTTCCGGGATATCCCGGCGGATCAAAATTGTGCTCGTTGACTTCTCTTGTCGGATTCCAGCCGTAAACGTATCGGTGAACGCCATCACTTCCCGTCTTTGCCGCATAAAAAGCACGCGTGTCGAACGTATCAATTTCCGGCGTCTGCCACGGTCCATACGGACTTCTGCTCTTCCGGTACATCGTCTGATAGCGGTCCGCATACGAAGAAAAGACGAGATAATACCAGTCTCCCATCCGGAAAAAGTCAGGGCACTCAAACGCACACTGTGCATTCATCGGAGCATAGAACGGCTCGCAGTAGTCCCAGTGATGCAGATCCTTCGATTTGCACAGACCCACACAGCCTCTCCTCGTCGTTTTTCCTTTTTTCTGCGCCGCAAAAATCATCCACCAGCAGTTTTCCTCCTCACTCCAGAAAACAAACGGATCCCTCCAGTGGATCGGCTCATAGATCACATCATCCGATGCGAAGCGGTCCTCCGGGATTTCCGTCCACACATCCAGATCGGTGCTGACGGCGTGATTCATGTAGTTCTTCTCTGGCAGCTTCTGAAAGGTACAGTAAAACATGTGATACAGGCCATCCACTTTGATCACAGAACCCGTGCCGCCCACAATTTTTGTATCATGCTCCGTATAATGAATATGATCTGTCGTGCTCAGCATCACCCAGCTGTCCTGATGCTGTTCATCCCGGTTCGCACGGTAATTGCGAAGATAAAACGGTTTAAAAACACCATTGTCATAATAGGGGATCACATCACCCAGCACTGCCTTTTCCGGTCGAAAATAAAGACTCATCCGCTCACCCTCCCATCGTTGTCAATTGAATATTTTCAAAGCGCACCTTTCCGTCAGATACAGCAAGACCAAACTTCCGGTCGTGCAAGTCATACGCGCGCACACTGAGAGCCGTTGTTCCGCCCACATAGACTTCCATCACAGACTCATCGATATAAATTTCCATGGAATACGTTTTCCCCGGAATCAGTTCCAGCGGCCGCTCCAGCTCGACATCGTACTGGAACGTCCATCCGCCCTGCTCATGCATACGGATTGCGCTCTTGTACTCCAGACGCTGCCGCTTCGGATCTAAGTAGAAATAGTAGCCTCTCGCAAACTCCTCATCCACCTGCAGTGCCACGGCAAAACGCTCTGTTCCTTCCGAAAACGTGAAATCAAATGCCAGACAGCCCTGATGCGGAACATCGTTTTCACTGAGTGCAGACGCATAAGCATACGGCGTATCAACAACGGCAGATGTTTCACCAATCTCCCACGCGCCGTTCATCGGTGCCCACTTTACGTCATTTTGAATGGTCAGAACCTCTTTCAGCGCCGGATTTGGTCTTACCGCCAGTGTGCCGTCCTCCCGTGCATAAATTTCATGCGGAATCAGCGTACCGCCCCAGTCATATGTTTTGTAATCGTATCCCTCGTGGTTCGGATCCGGGTCGAAATTCCAGGTGTTCTGTGTCCTTGTCGGATTCCAGCCGAACAGATACCGGTGGTTTCCATCCCCGCAGCTTTTTGCCGCGTAGAACGCACGACCGTCAAAGGAATCTGTTTTCGGGCGTTTCCATGGTCCATGGCAGGAACGGCTCATGCGGTAAATGGTCTGGAAACGGTCTGTGAACTGCGAAAAGATCAGATACCACCAGCCGTTTTCGTAAAACATATCCGGGCATTCGTATGCCGACATGCTCGCATGTGGTGCATACAGCGGCTCACAGCACTCCCAGTGGTGAAGATCGGCAGATTTACATAAGCCCACACAGCCGCGGCGGCCTGTTTTTCCCTGGCTCTGCGCGCACAGCAGCATCCACCAGCAGTTTTCTTCCTCATTCCAGAACACGTATGGATCGCGCCAGTCGGTCGGCAGATAGATCGTTTCGTCCGGTCCGAATGTTTCTTCTTCGTGTTTCGTCCAACTGTCCAGATCACTGCTCGTCGCGTGGCAGACGTACTGCCGCTGCGGATTCTGTTCAAAGACGCAGTAATATAAATGGTAAATCCCATCTGCCTTGATGACAGATCCCGTTCCTCCCAGAATCCCAATCGCCGTCTCCGGCCCGTAATGCACCATATCTTTTGTGTTTAGCAGATGCCAGCCGTCTTTCCTGTCGCTGCCGAAATATGGATTCCAGTTTTTCAGATAAAAAAGGTGGAATTTCCCATCTTCATAATAAGGAATCACATCGCCGACACGGGCATGCTGCGGGGTATAAAATAACTGCATATTTTTTTCTTCTCCTTTCCGTTTTTCTGCGGTTTTTCCCGCTTTTTCGTACTCTTTTTCCGATGCTTTTATTATACTTTTTCCCCTGTAAAATTACAATTAAAATCAGGTATATTTGCCCCGATTTCCGGCAATACTTTTTCATGAAACCACCAAAGAAAGTAAGAAAGGAAGATGCACGATGAGTGGAGATGCAGAGCTTTTAAACTTTATTTACCAGAACTCCCAGATGGGTGTCGACACGATCCGGCAGCTCATTGGAGTCGTTGAGGACAAAGACTTAAAAGAACATCTGAAAACCCAGTTTCAGGGCTATGAGGAATTTCATCAGGCGGCAAAGGAGCTGCTGAATGAACACGGCTACGATGAAAAAGGCCTTGGCATAATGGAAAAAGCACGCACGTATTTTATGATAAACCTGCAGACTATGACGGATCCGTCCGTCTCACACATTGCCAGCATGCTGATTACCGGAAGCAGCATGGGCATCGTCGAGGCAATCCAGAAGTACCGCCAGTATGAGGACGCGGATCCCAAAATCCGGGATCTGATGGATAAGCTGCGAAAATTTGAAGAATACAACATGGAAAAGTTAAAAGATTTCTTATGAAAATCATATTCAGCCAAACTACCCGCATCTGCAGATCCTGCGAGTGGCAGCTTCTTTCGGATGCAAAGGAATCGAGAAACGATCCGGTACCGGCACAAAACAGTGCCGCACCGGATTTTGAGTTGTTTTGACCGTTTTACAAACTTTACATACATTTAACACAAAACTGTTTTTAGATGTGTTATCTTCTAAATGTAGGTTTTTTCTCGAGTAAGACCTGCAAAACGTGTATCTATTGTTAAAACCACGAAAAGAAAAAGAAAATTACGTAAAGGGAGAAATTATGGACATTTTTGGAGTGTTATCCTTTGTCGGTGGCCTTGCCATGTTCTTATACGGCATGAGTGCCATGGGCGATGGCCTGACCAAACTTTCCGGCGGTAAACTGGAATACCTGCTGGAAAAGCTGACATCAAAGCGGATTATGGCAGTTCTTTTAGGTGCCGGTGTTACCGCAGTTATCCAGTCCTCTTCTGCAACTACTGTTATGGTTGTCGGATTCGTAAACTCCGGCATCATGAAGCTGAACCAGGCAGTCGGCATCATCATGGGCGCCAATATCGGTACCACCATCACTTCCTGGATCTTAAGTCTTACCGGCATTCAGGGCGACAATGTATTCATTAAAATGCTGAACCCGTCGTCCTTTTCCCCCATTCTTGCAATCATCGGCGTTTTTATGCTGATGCTGGCAAAGAGCGATAAAAAGAAAAATGTCGGTACCCTGTTAACCGGTTTTTCCATTCTGATGTTTGGTATGCACACCATGAGCAGCGCTGTATCACCGCTCGCAGATGTACCGGAATTCACGGGACTTCTCGTAAAATTCTCAATTCCGGTGCTCGGTGTTCTTGCCGGAACCATTCTGACCGCCGTGATCCAGAGTTCCTCTGCTTCTGTCGGTATTCTCCAGGCACTCTGCGCAACCGGTTCCGTCAGCTACGCCGTAGCGATCCCGATCATCATGGGACAGAATATCGGTACATGTATCACCGCATTGCTCTCCTCCATCGGTACAAGCCGCAATGCACGCCGTACCGCAATGGTTCACCTTTATTTTAACATTATCGGTACTGTTCTTTTCCTGGTTCTCTTCTATGGAATCAATGCCTTTGTACATTTTCCATTCCTGGAAACCTCGGCAAATGCAGCCGGCATCGCAATCGTTCACTCCGGCTTCAATATTTTCGCAACACTGATCCTGTTCCCGTTTGCAGACGGACTGGTCAAACTTGCGAAACTGACCATTCCGGACGGACCGGAAGAAAAAGCAGACGAAGCTGTTCAGATGCTCGATACCCGTTTCCTCGACAGCCCGGCTTTTGCTCTGCAGCAGTGTAAAGTTGCAGCCGCAAAAATGGCAGAACTGACCGAAACCGGCCTTGTTACTTCTGTTGACCTGATGGCCTCCTACAACGAGGCGGATGCGGAAAATGTAGATATTCTTGAGAAAAAGGTGGATCATTTTGAAGATGCCCTCGGCACATATCTGGTGAAGCTTTCCAGCGAAAAGCTTTCCCCGAAGGACAGCCAGACACTTTCCATGATTCTGCACTGCATCGGCGATTTCGAACGAATTTCCGATCACACCGTCAACATCATGAAAGCTGCAAGAGAGATGCATGACAAGAACCTGCAGTTCTCTTCTGACGGAGCCGCAGAGCTTGCTGTTTATGGAAAAGCAGTCAAAGATATTGTCAGCCTGACCTTCTCCGTTTTCAACAATGAGGATGTAAAAAAAGCAAATGAAGTGGAACCACTCGAGCAGGTGATTGACAGCCTGAATTCCAGCCTGAAGAACCACCACATCGAACGGCTCCAGAGTGGAAAATGCACGATCGAGCTTGGTTTTATCCTTTCCGATGTGATGACCGACTTCGAACGGATTTCCGACCACTGCTCCAACATTGCCGTCTGCGTCAGCCAGATCCACAGCGGATCCTTTGATACACATGAGTATCTGCATGCATTAAAGAAAGAAGAAGAATTTGAGACAGAATATAAAGAGCTGAAAAAACAGTATCAGCTGCCAACGCTGAAAGCCTAAAAACAGACTGTACTGTAACCATAAGCTGTACAACCGGGAATTTTTATGGTAAGAATCTTCCCTTCCTTAGGCTATCACTGTTTTGTTTTATTACCATATCACAGATGCATTACTCAATCTACTATTTTTCTCTGAATTTTTCCAAAAAATACCGACTGCCCATCAATATTGATATATTCTACATTGGCAGTCGGTATTTCTATTTCATTCTATTCTTTTCTTTATACAACCTGATCCTTCGCAATAAATACCGGGAAGGAATCGGTTCCTTTGAGCTGTTTTCCTTCAGATACCGTAACGTATTTATCAGAAACAACGTACTCAATCTCAGCGCCTGCTTCAATCACGGTATCCTGCATCAGAATGCAGTTCTTTACTTTTGCTCCCTTGGCTACCTTGACACCACGGAACAAAATGCTGTTTTCGATTTCGCCTTCGATCACACAGCCGTCTGCTACCATCACGTTTTTCGCTTTTGATCCGTTGATATAACGGGTCGGATTGTCGTCGCGGACTTTGGTATAGATCGGGTTGCCGGAGAAGAGACTATCCAGATTCTCATCTTTTAAGAGCTTCATGTTCTCATCAAAATAGCTCTTCATATCGTCGATTCTTGCCTGATAACCGGTAAACTCATATCCCTGAATGTTCAGTTTCTCCGTTTGCGGTGCCAGAACATCACGCTCAAAGAATTTATTTCCAAGGACAAAGCCTTTTTTGATTTCGTCGATCAGAAGCTTACGCTCCATCACGTAGATATTCATCGATACATTTTGTACTCCGTGTTCCTCTGAGTTTACAAAAATCTTGCTGATCTTCTGTCCTGCCATGGAGAAGGTGTAGTGCAGATAATTGGTTTTCTCGTAAGAGCTTCTGACGCCTTCCGGAATCGGCTGCTTGGTATAAGCTGCAGTAACATCTGCGCCGCTTTCGATATGCTGATTCAGCATCTCTTTGAAATCAAAATTGCAGGCAATGTTGGTATCTGCCATAACAACGTATTTTTCTTTCTGCCATTTCAGGAAATCGAGAACATTTGCCAGTGCTTCCACTCTTCCGGAGTACACCTGAATTTTCTTCTCGGAATAAGGCGGAACAATGTTTAAGCCGCCTTTTTTTCTGGCAAGATCCCACTCACGTCCGGAGCCGAGATGATCCATCAGCGAATGGTAATTTTTGCGGACGATAATGGATACATTTCCGATTCCGCAGTTTACCATGCTGGATAAAATAAAGTCCACCATGCGGTAACGGCTGGCAAAAGGAATGGAGGCCATCAGACGCTCGTTTACCAGATCCGGTACCTGCTCATCATAGCTGTTTGGGAAAATGATGCCCAGTGCATCTGCATTTGCGTTTACCATTCTTCTTCACCATCCTTTACATTTGCATTTACCATTGCATTTGGTCCTACTTTGGCACGCTCACCGATATGGATTCCGGATCCGATGGTGGCAACACCTTTTTCACCGTCATGCGGCATTTCTCCTACCACGGCATTCTGGCCAATCACAACGTTTTCCGCAACGATACAGTGTTTCACGACTGCTCCGGATTCGATCACGGTTCCTCCCATGATAACGGCATCTTCTACTTCTGCGCCCTCTGCAACCTTTACACCGGAGAACAAAATCGAACGTTTGACATGACCTGCAATACGGCAGCCATCGGTGATCATACAGTTTTCCACAACGGCGGTTTCGGTGATCTTATGACCTGTTTTTCCGCTGTTTCGGCTGTAAATCTTCCAGTCATTGTCAAACAGGTTGATTCCGCTGTGTTCCGGATCGAGGATTTCCATGTTTGCCTCCCACAAGGAGGAGATGGTTCCTACATCTTTCCAGTATCCGCTGAAGTGATAAGCGTACATATTGCGTCCGTCTTTTAAAAGATTCGGGATGATGTTGTTTCCGAAATCATTCGAAGAATTCGGGTCTGCCTCGTCCTCAATCAGATATTTTTTCAGGATATCCCAGTTAAAAATGTAGATACCCATGGATGCCAGATTGGATTTCGGCTGTTTTGGTTTTTCCTGAAACTCGGTGATTTTGTCATTTTCATCTGCCACCATAAGTCCGAAACGGGATGCCTCCTCCCACGGCACTTCCATAACCGCAACGCTGAATTCTGCGCCCTTTTCCTTATGGAAGCGGAGGAAATCGCTGTAGTCCTGTTTGCAGATCTGGTCTCCGGAAAGGATGATGACGTACTCCGGATCGTAGCTCTCGATGAATGGAATGTTCTGGTAGATGGCATTTGCAGTTCCTTTATACCAGTCAGAACCTGAGGCTTTCTGATAAGGAGGCAGCACGTGAACACCTCCATGGAGGCGGTCCAGATCCCACGGCTGGCCGTTTCCTATGTACTCATTTAACACCATTGGCTGATACTGTGTCAGAATACCTACGGTATCAATTCCGGAATTTACGCAGTTAGAAAGTGGGAAATCGATGATTCTATATTTTCCGCCAAATGGAACTGCCGGTTTTGCAAGCTTCTCGGTCAGCGCATAAAGGCGAGATCCCTGACCTCCGGCAAGAAGCATTGCTATCATTTCTTTTGCCATAATCTATCCCCCTGTTTTAATAGATGCATTCATTATAACACACTATTTGCTCTATGGACAATCTTTTTGTGCATTTTTCACTATTTTTTATTTTTTTACCGATTTTATTCTGTATTTTTCTCCAGTTTTACAGTTCTTTCGTGAGCTTTTTACATTTTATGCCACCAAGCTGGGCTTGCAGATTGCGGAAATCGCTTATCTCTTGCAGTCACAGCCTTGCTCCTTTGACCGTACAAAAAGCAGCCCCGCAAAGCCTTATGGTAAAGGTCTGCGGGGCTGCTTCTATGTTTTTTTGATTTTTTATGCTTTTGTAACGGTAACTGCCTCTTCGAGATCGAACTGATCACCGTATGGTTTGCAATCATCATAGGCGAGGGACTGCAGAACAACATTCAGAATGCGGTATGCACAGGTCTGAAGCTGTCCAAGCGGCAGAGTTCCGTCTGCAACAGATGCTACAATTTCCTGACGGTTTCCTTGCTGGCCAGGCATCTGCAGATCGTTTCCTGCAAGAACACACTCTCTTGAAGTGGAATGTCCATATTTCAGGTTATATTTGTAAGCGAACAATCCGCTCATGTCCTCTGAGGTTCCCCAGTCGGTCATGACATAGCCTGCGAAGCCCCACTCATCTCTTGCTGCTGCGGTCAAAAGGTCGTGGCTGTTGGCAGTATGCACACCGTTTACCAGGTTGTAGGAAGACATAATCGTCATCGGCTGTGCTGTCTTGACTGCGATTTCAAAGCCCTTCAGATAGATTTCACGCATTGCGCGCTCGCTGATGTGCTCATTGACGTACATACGGTTGTCTTCCTGGTTGTTGGCTGCAAAGTGCTTAATGCTGGTTCCGATTCCGGCATGGGACTGGATTCCTCTGGTATCGGCTGCGGCACACATACCTGCCACCAGCGGATCTTCCGAGTAGTACTCGAAATTTCTTCCGCAAAGCGGATTTCTGTGAATATTCATGCCAGGCGCCAGCCATACGGAAATGTGGAATTCTTCCATCTCTTTTCCGACGATATCACCGCATTTCCGGATCAGATCCATGTTCCACGATTGCGCAAGAAGCGCTGCTACCGGGATTGCGGTGCAGTACTGGAAATACTCCGTGCCGCCTTCCGGAACTTCGATTTCATTTTTGTTAAACGCATCTTCCAGAGGATTTCCGGAGGATACCATCTTTCCGTCTGCATCAACGACAAAGTGCGGAATCAGACGAAGACCGGCCGGACCGTCTGCAAGAATCGTATTGTAAATACCTCTGTCCTCAAGAAGAATGGAAGTTGTATCTCCCGCTGCTCCAGGCGCCATATCGGAAGAAGATCCGATAAATCCTTCCTGGCCAAGTCCGTCTGCAGTACCATTGCAGACGGCAGCCATCTCCTCTACGGTCAGCTGCGATACGAGATCTTTTAACGTCGCTTTTCCGCTCTTTACATCTGCCGCTGTCAGCTTCTCTCCCTCATAAGCCGGGAATGCTTCCGGTGTCTCACTGTAGACAACAGTCTCCGTCTTGATGCATTTGCTGCAGATATCGATCTGTTTTGCAGCTGCTTTTTCTTCTGCCTCACCTTCATAGCTGTACGGTGTTACGCCTGCTTTGGAGAGTTCCTGTGGAGCGTCATCTGCCGGGAAGAGATTCTTTCCCTGAACCGTAACAACGGTCTCTTTGAGATTCAGGGCTGCTGCTACTTTCGTTGTTCTGGAGCTGTTGCCGACACGGATGTAATACGTTCCTGCCTCGAGTACCCATGCTGCTTTTTTCTCATCGTAGGAAGCCATAGATCTCGTCGGGAAGGAAATGGTAATCGTCTGGGACTCACCCGGCGAGAGCAGATCGGATTTTCCGAAGCCGCCAAGCTCCTGATACGGTTTCTCAATCGTGCCATCCGGTGCGGAATAGTAAACCTGTACGACTTCTTTTCCGGCGAATGTATCACCAATATTCTTTACGGATGCGGTAACGGTAACGTTCTTGGCATCTGCCTCCACGTCCCTTACTTCCGTCTCAAAATCAGTATAACCTTTGCCATAGCCGAAGCAGTAGTTCGGGGTTACGTTGAAGGTGTCAAAATAACGGTAGCCGACATAAATGCCGTCGCTGTAATACTCATCGTTGGTGTCACCGTTGTTGTGGCTGAAATTTTTTGAGGACGGATAGTCTTCATAGGAAGCAGCCCATGTATCAGTCAGCTTTCCGGATGGGATGCTCTTTCCGAGAACAACGTCTGCAACGATGTTTCCGGTTGCATTTCCGGCCTGTCCTGCAAGAAGAATTGCATTCAGTCCTTTGATTTTCTTTAACTCTGTGGTGTCTACAAGGTTCGCAATATTCAAAATTAAAACTGTTTTCTCATAATGCTCTGCCAGATAGGCAATGTCAGCGAGCTCGTTTTCGCCGAGCAGATAATCGCATGCTCTGTTATAGCGGTCTGCACCTTCACCGGAGTTTCTTGACAGAACATAGATAGCGGTATCGGTGTCCTCTTTTTCGGTAATTACCGGCACGTCAGGCTGTGCAAATACTTCCGAGAACATAACAGCAAAAATCGGAACGTGAAGCTCCTCTGCTTTTTTTGCCAGCTCTGCCTGATATGCAGCCTGCGCATCTGCAAGCACTTTGTCATATTCATCGAGCCATTTACCAGTCAGAATTTCAAAGCCGGCCTCTTTTAAGCCCTGTTCAATCGTAACAACCGTTCTTGTGTTAACGTCTCCGGAACCGGTACCCCCTTTTACCGTGTGGCGGACGCCGTTACCATAAACTGCGACTTTTCCTGCACCGGCAAGCGGCAGGGTTCCGTCGTTTTCAAGAAGTGTCATGCACTCACCGGCCAGTTCACGTACCAGCGCGGAATGTTCTTTTTCTCTTGCAGATACTTCTCCTGTTTTTGATGCATAAAATGTTGCCATAATTCTAATACCTCCCAATAATAAATTCACATATAGCGCTTATATTGTAACGCATTTTTCGTCATTATGCAAAAGTTTTTTCACCTGTTTTCTCATATTTTATTTGTATTTTGTGCATTTTCTCTTATTATCCGACTTTTCTGTCTTTTTTTCGCTCATTGATTTCTTTTTTTATTTTTTATATTGATGCTTTTATTCTATTAATTTTCTGTAAACGATACGCTTTTTTACCTTTTTTTTTCGTCTTCTTTTACAAAATTCGTTGACGCGTTTGATTTTGGCAGTATAATGGAATCAGAGATCAATTTTAGGAGGCCCCCATTATGTTAAAACAACTTTCTATTTTCGCAGAAAATAAAAAAGGCACGATGCAGCAGATCACACAGATTCTGTTTGAAAACGACGTCAATATTTTAGGTTCCGTCAACAACGACAGCGCAGAGTACGGCATTGTCCGCATGGTCGTTTCCGATCCGGATAAAGCAGAGCAGGCGCTTCAGGCTGCCGGTTACATGACACGCCAGACGGATGTACTCGGTGTCGAGGTAGTTGATCAGCCGGGTAACTTAAATTCCCTTCTGAAAACACTGCTTGAGACAAATATCGACATCGACTATATCTATCTCTCTTTCAACCGCGAGTCCGGCTGCCCGATCATGGTGTTTCATGTACCGGATGTATACGAGACAGAAGCAAGCTTAAAGAGCAAGGGATATACCGTTCTCTAGAGCATGTTTGAAAAACACGAAAAAAGACATCTGGCGAAGTGATTTTTCACCCCTGCAGATGTCTTTTTTCTATATCATCTATTCTTTTTCTTCATCCTCAAACAGGTGATCCCGCGTAATGTTTTTTGCCCACAGTCCGCTCTTATACCGTTTCAGAACCCACGGCCATTTTACAAACTCGTCTGTACACAGCAGGAAATAAACCACAAGGACAGGAAGCTTGAAGACAAACGCTGCAATAAATCCAAGCGGCACCGCGTAGCACCACATATCAATCGTATCACAGACCAGTCCGAACTTTGTGTCACCTCCGGCACGGAATACTCCGGCAATCAGCGTCGTATTGACGGCCGCCCCCATAATATAATAGGTATTGATCAGCAGCATATATTTCAGATAATGCATCGCGGTCTCATTTAAAGAAGCAAATTTCAATACAAACGGCGTGATACCCAGCACAACCAGTCCACCCACAGCTCCGGCAACAACCGTCAGCTTCAGCAGTTTCGATGCATATTCCTTCGCCTTTTCCAGATTTCCTTCTCCCATAACATTTCCAAGCAGAATACCGCCTGCACTTGCCACACCAAAGCACAGCACGGTTCCGATATTTCTTACAACGACAACGAGCGAGTTTGCCGCTACCGCATCGCTTCCCAGATGGCCCAGGATCACAGAATACATCGAAAATGCAACGCCCCAGGAAAGATCATTTCCAAGTGCCGGAAGTGAAAGCTTCACAAAATCGAAAAACAGCAGCTTGTTGCGGATGAACATGTACCGCAGATCGAGCTTGATATCCTTACTCATAATCGACACAATCACGCAGCCGATCAGTTCAATGACACGCGACATCGCCGTTGCGATTGCAACACCGGTTGCTCCAAGCTTCGGAAATCCGAAGAGGCCAAAAATGAAGCATGCGTTGAAAAATACGTTCAGTGCGAATGCCATCATATTCATCGCCATGCTGATCGTCACACGGCCGAGGCTTCGAAGCACCGCAAGATAGATCTCCGTAATGCCCCAGCACAGGTAGGTCACACCCATGACGCGCAGATACGAAGCACCGATCCGGATCAGTTCCGCATTATCTGTAAACAGACGCATCATCATCTGTGGCATGGTAAAAGCAATTCCTGCCACAACGACGGAGATGATGACGGAGAATCGAAGTGCGATTCCCTCGACAGTCTGAATTGCTCGCATATTGCCTTTTCCAAAGTACTGGGCACACAGAAGTGTTGCTCCTGTTCCCAGTCCGTAATAAACCATAAATAATACATTTGCATAGTTGGATGCCAGGGATACCGCGGAAATAGCGGACTGTCCCACGTAGTTCAGCATCACGACATCGGCAGAGTTGACTGCCGCGCTTAAAAGATTCTGAATCACAATCGGCAGAACCAGCTTAAAAATCTGGCTGTAAAAGCCCTGCTCTTTTGTTGTTGCCCTCATGTTTCTTCTCCATTTCTCTTCTTTATTTGTCTTCTTTCTTTTCCTGTTTTGCCTTCACATACGGGTATCGGACCTGCGTGTAAACAAACATCACCAGAATATAGATGCCGCATGCGATCGCCGCGGGAACCGTAAGATCCGACAGATTGACATACGAGGTTCCGATCATCAGAATGCCGATGAAAAACAGCAGAATGTGAAGTGTCCGCTTTTTCATACAAAACGCAGATTTCTGATACTCTTCCGGGAAGATATCCGGCAGACGCCAGCAGGCCAGGAGTACCATAAATTCCGTCACCATATCGGTTCCGACACCCATGTTGGAAATCAATGTCAGATCCATTCCCGTAAGGATCGGAATGGCGCCCATCAGGAAAAAGACCATCAGAAGGATCGCCGGAACACCGTTTCTATTCTCCTCCGCGGTTTTTTCCGGCAGCCAGCCCTGTTTTGCGGCAGCCTGCAGTCCTCTTGTCACCCAGCTCAAGGTTCCGTTCAGGGTGGTAAGCAGCGCAAATACGGCACCACCGAACACGAAAAACAGGTACAGCCAGGTTGGAAAAATCTCCTGTGCGACAAGCGTCAGATTCTGAAATGCGACCGTTTCGACCGGAAGCACGCCGCCTGCCACGATACCGATCAGCACGTAGAATACAGCAACGATACTCGTGGAAAGCACGATAACCTTTGGAATCGTGCGGGACGGCTCCACGATATCATCTCCGTTCTCCGCAACGAATTTTGCGCCTCCGCACGCAAAACTTAAAAGCGCTACGCCTGTGAAAAAGTTCTTCGGACCGTTCGGCATCAGGTTGGATACCGTCGGTGTCAGGGCATCCCAGCTCACCTTGGGCAGACCGAATACAATAAATAAGAACAGGCTCAAAAGCAACAGCACAACCATGCCCTTTTGCACCAGTGCGCTCGATTTCAGTCCGATGAGATTGACGGCGGTACAGATTACAAGTGCTGCCATTGCGACAGCCGACTCGCCAAACTGTGGAAAAATCGAGCAGAAATAGCTCGCAAAGCCTTTCGCGTACGTTGCGATCAGAACCTGGCTTAAGACAAACATCGCAATGTACATAAAGCCGGCTTTTTCACCCATCAATCGTCGGATGTAAGTAAAGCCGGCGCCTGATGACGGGATTGCGGACGTCAGGATGATGAACGGTACACAGGTGATAATGGCAAGCACGGCACCTAAAATAAACGCTGCGGCAATGCCGTGTCCTGTCAGACCGATGACGATTCCCGTCAGTACCATGATGCCCGAACCGATGATCTGTCCGATCGCAAGTCCCATACAATCGGAAAAATTCAGTTTTTTATGACCTTCCCCCATACATTTTCCTTCCTTTCTCTCCCGTTTCTATTGGCGGATCCCAACAGAAACGCATAGCATCCTATTTTTTTATTCTACCGAAATCTCATCGTTTGTCAATTTGCAAAATGCGCAAGGTTTAACGCTTTACCTGTACAGAATAGACAATATTATAATTGAACTTGTTTCGCTTTAATTTTGAACTTTTCAACATTTTTACAATTTTCAGTTTTTCTATTGAACTTTTTTCTTGTCCATGCTACAATAAGCACAGTTTTGAACTTTTTTTTATTTTGTATTCTATCTTAAGGAGATTTTCTATGACAAACGAAACCTTTTCCGACCGTCTGAAACTAGCCATGCAGGCGAAACAGTTCAAGCAGGTCGATTTGATCCGAGCGGCCCAGCGGCGCGGTGTGAAGCTTGGGAAAAGCCATGTCAGCCAGTATGTCAGCGGAAAAACGGTTCCGCGCTCCGACATTCTTCACTTTCTGGCCGATGTGCTCCAGGTCGATCCCGACTGGCTGCTTGCAAAAGATTCCACAGTAAACTATACGGCAGATACGGTTTCTGATTCGACAGAATCTTGTTCTGATCCATCTGCTGCTTCTCTTTCCCAGACAAAAACAGGAGGTTCCCCTATGCGAGAATTTAAAAAATCATCAAAACTCGACAATGTCTTATATGATGTCCGCGGACCTGTCGTAGAAGAAGCCAACCGCATGGAAGCGTGCGGCACGCAGGTTCTGAAGCTGAACATTGGAAATCCGGCTCCTTTTGGTTTCCGTACCCCGGATGAGGTCATCTACGACATGAGTCATCAGCTTACCGACTGTGAGGGCTACTCTCCTTCCCAGGGACTTTTCTCCGCAAGAAAAGCAATCATGCAATACGCACAGTTAAAGAAACTGCCAAATGTTTCTATTGATGATATTTATACAGGAAACGGCGTCAGTGAGCTGATCAACCTCTGTATGTCCGCTCTTCTGGATGACGGGGATGAAATCCTCATCCCATCCCCGGATTACCCTCTCTGGACTGCCTGCGCAACGCTGGCCGGCGGAAAAGCCGTCCACTACATCTGCGACGAACAGTCCGAATGGTATCCGGACATCGATGATATGCGAAAGAAGATCACCGACCGCACAAAAGCGATTGTTATCATCAATCCGAATAACCCGACCGGTGCACTCTATCCGAAAGAGGTACTGCAGCAGATTGTCGAGCTTGCCAGAGAACATCAGCTGATCATCTTTTCCGATGAAATTTATGACCGGCTCGTCATGGACGGTCTCGAGCATGTTTCCATTGCATCCCTCGCACCGGATCTGTTCTGTGTCACCTTCAGTGGTCTTTCCAAATCGCACATGATCGCAGGCTTCCGTATCGGCTGGATGATCTTAAGCGGAAATAAAGCTATCGCAAAGGACTATATTGAAGGACTCAAAATGCTTTCTAACATGCGTCTCTGCTCTAATGTTCCGGCCCAGTCCGTTGTCCAGACCGCTCTTGGCGGCCACCAGAGCGTCAACGACTACATCGTTCCGGGCGGACGGATTTACGAGCAGCGCGAATACGTTTACAAGGCATTCTGCGATATTCCGGGTATCACCGCAGTCAAACCAAAAGCTGCGTTCTACATGTTCCCGAAAATTGACACGAAAAAGTTCAATATCACAAACGACGAAAAATTTGCTCTCGATCTGCTGCGCGACAAAAAACTTCTGATCGTCCACGGCGGCGGCTTCAACTGGGGACAGCCGGATCACTTCCGCGTTGTTTACCTGCCGCGAATTGAAGTTTTAAAGGATGCGGTTGGAAAGCTCACCGACTTCCTCTCTTATTATCATCAGTAAAATTCTGATCACTTTTTTCACAGAGCTCCACCGGAAATACCACCTTTTTTTTCCGGCGGAGCTTTTTTCCTTTACCGGATTCTTTCCTGCTGCATTACACTTTACCGGTACCCGGCAAACAACAGGTAACTTTTCGTTACAGTTCACTCAGCAGTGAAACACTTGCTGTTTCGCTGCGTAAGAAAGTGATTCAGGCGTGAGCAGCCCTCCTTTTGCGAAGCAAAACTTTAAATGAGGGCTGCGAATGTTACAGTTCGCTGGGAACCAGTGAACTGTAACAACTTTTCTGTTCCACGGCTTAATTTCGATTGCGGCTCCTGTTCCTTTATGTTATAATTTTTTTAAATCAAGCCACAACCGTTCTTTTGAGTTCTGTTCTCGCTGTATCGCTTCTTGGCGGATGCCGCGCCTCCGACAAACCCGTTACGCTGACCGTATGGACGTATTACAACGGAGATCAGTTAGCTTCCTTTGAACGTCTTGTTGAGGAATTCAATACAACGATCGGAAAAAAAGAGCATATTACGGTCGAAGCCTCCAGTCAGGGCAGCATCAATGACCTGGAAAAAAATGTTCTCGATGCCGCCAAAGGAAGGGTTGGTGCCCTTGCCATGCCAAATATTTTTTCCGCCTACGCCGATACCGCCTATACGCTTGAGCAGATGGGACAGGTCGTTGATCTTTCCCCTTATCTTACAGAGAAAGAAAAGGCTGCCTATCTTCCCAATTACCTGGAAGAAGGTGACTTTTCCGATGACGGCAGTATCCATATTATTCTGACAACCTCCACAAAATTCCTGCGTATCATGGAAATGGCAAGTATTGAACTGGGTGGCTATGAGATGCGTTTTGATCTCAACACGGTCTATGTCACAAAGAACTTTTTCCCATGCTCAACCTTCCATCTGAAGATGTCTCCGGGCTTTCCACCCGGTATTTCCAGCAGATGCTGCGTGAATTTGACCAGACACATTCTCATACCGTATGGGTCGGACATTCTAAGGTGTATGAAATTTCATTTTCTGACGGAACAATCCGCTACATCCGTATGGAGACCTCCCGCGAGGGCTATGCGCAGATCGGACTTGTCGAAGATTTTACCTCCGTTATGCTGGAACGGCAGCGCATGGAGCACGAGCGTGATTACGATGCATTGACCGGTCTCTACAATCGACGCGCGTTTCAGCGGGAAAGTGAAGCTCTTTTTGAGCATTCGGAAGTTCTCGGTCACGCTGCCCTTCTGATGATCGACCTTGACAATCTAAAACGCACCAACGACACCTTCGGCCACGACTGGGGCGATGCCTATATCCGGCAGGCAGGACAGTGTTTTATCTCCTCTGTGCCGGCTAAAACGCTCTGTGCCCGTATTTCCGGCGATGAATTTAATCTTCTGTTCTACGGCTACCAATCGCAGGAAGAAATTCGAGCACTTCTGCAGAATCTTTCCCTTGCGGTTTCAAATACAGCCCTGGAGCTGCCAAGTGGTCGTAAACTGCCCCTTCGCCTTTCCGGCGGAGTTTCCTGGTATCCGGAAAACAGTACAGATCTGTCTACGCTGAAAAAATATGCGGATTTCGCAATGTACCAGGTAAAGAAAGCAGAAAAAGGGTACATTACCGAATTCGATCTGGAGCTTTTTACAAAAAATGCAAAGGAAACCGAGATGCGCCGCCTGTTCCATAAAATGTTGAATGAAGAGCTGTTTACGTATTACTTCCAGCCAATTGTTTCCGCTGCGGACGGCAGTATCTACGCCTACGAGGCGCTGATGCGCGGAAATCTCCCGGCACTTACTCGTCCGGATCAGATCCTGCAGCTGGCTCACGAGGAAGAGTGCCTGCATGAAATAGAACGTCTGACTATGTTTCTCTCTGCAAAATCCTATGCCACATTCCTCTCCACCCATCAGATACGCGGTGATGAGCTTCTCTTTGTCAATTCGATTGCAAGCCAATACATGAATCACGACGAGGCAGTGGCTTACGTCGAACAATACAGCTTTCTTCAGGATCGGATTGTCATTGAGATCACAGAGGAGGATTCACCGGATCTTACAGCTCTGCTGAAAAAACGTGAGATGCCGGGATTTTCCGGTGTATTTGCCCTGGATGACTACGGCAGCGGCTACAGCAATGAAAAAACGCTTCTGGAGCTTGCACCGGCGTATATCAAGCTAGATCTTTCCATCATCCGCGATATCGACTCCGATCCGGACAAGCAGCAGATCGTAGAAAATATTGTTTCCTATGCACATCAAAGAGGCATGAAAATCATTGCCGAGGGTCTGGAAACTCCAGCTGAACTTTTGAAGGTACTGGAACTGGATGTTGATCTCCTGCAGGGCTATTTTCTTGCAAAACCGTCCGCTGTTCCGAAACCTGTCAGTGCAGAATCCGTTGCTGTCATAGAACGCTTCCGGAAGCATCTTGCGTAATTCCACCTCTTCCTGCAGCGTCCTTTCAAATCACAGCATCTATGTCTGATCTGCTGCTTCGAAACAGATACCGGTCAGCGACCCGGAGCGTATCTGAGCAATCATCCCTCAAAAAACACCCATAGCAAACCCTGCAAAAGCAGGGTTTTGTCTCCACTCTGAAGGATCCTGCCTGACAGGATCCTTTTTTATACTTTTTTATACTTTTTTCATATTTTTCTCCTGTTCGTTCCTCCGCTTCTGTGCTATGATACCTTACAGCAATGACAACCCGTCCATCGAAAGGAGTTTTTCTATGTGTACAGCAGCAACCTATCAAACACGCGACTTTTATATGGGTCGCACACTCGATTATGAATTTTCCTATGGCGACCAGATCACCGTTACACCTCGCAATTATCCGTTTTCCTTTCTTCATATGCCGTCCCTTTCCCATCACTATGCAATGATCGGCATGGCGTGTGTGATGGATGATTACCCGCTCTATTATGAGGCGTTCAATGAAAAAGGGCTTGGTATCGCCGGCCTTAATTTTGTAGGAAATGCCGTTTATTTCGATCCGAAACCGGAGAAAGACAATATCGCGCAGTTCGAGCTGATCCCGTGGATTCTCGGTACATGTGCTTCGCTTGCGGAAGCAAAAGAATCCCTCTCCCGTATCAATCTCATCAGCACACCTTTTAAAAAGAATCTTCCGCTCGCACAGCTTCACTGGATCATCGCAGATGCATCGGGTGCCATCACCGTGGAATCCACGGCGGACGGTCTGCATGTCTACGACAATCCGGTCGGCGTTCTGACAAACAATCCGCCGTTTCCAATGCAGATGTTCTCACTGAACAATTACCTGCATCTGTCACCAAAACAGCCGGCCAACACGTTTTCCAACCAGCTCGATCTTTCTACGTACAGCCGTGGCATGGGCGGTCTTGGACTGCCGGGCGACCTCTCGTCTGCTTCCCGCTTTGCACGCGTGGCGTTTGTAAAGCAGAACTCGATCTCGGGAAACAGTGAAACGGAGAGTGTCAGCCAGTTTTTCCATATTTTAAATTCTGTCGACCAGCAGAGAGGATGCTGCGAGGTGGCGGACGGAAAGTATGAGATCACGCTCTATACTTCCTGCTGCAATGCGACGCAGGGAATTTACTATTATACGACGTATGACAATCATCAGATTTCTGCGGTTGATATGCACCGCGAGAATCTCGATGGCGAAACGCTTCGCTGCTTTGCGCCGGTGACGGGCGAGCAGATTCATATGCAGAATTAGAAAAATCCGGTACAGAAAGCTTTGAGGACCCCTCAAAAAAGATTCTGTATCGGATTTTTTCTACATCTCATCACACATTGTAAAACAGACGTCGCACCGGCTTCTTCTTTTAACCTCTTACTTGTTTAGTAGATATTATTTTACTTTCATTTTTTTCTGTCCCTTCCGGCAGTTTTATGATACACTTTTCGTATTGGAAAACCGATTTTTTTGAAAGGATTTTATCATCATGCAATTTTATCTCGCCCCGATGGAAGGGCTGACCGGATATGTGTACCGGAGCGCCTACCACAAATATTTTCCGGCGGCTGACCGTTATTTCACGCCATTTATTACAAATAAAAAGATGAGCTCCCGCGAGCGCAATGACATTCTCCCGGAGCATAACGAAGGGATGACGGTGCTCCCGCAGATTCTCACAAACCAGGCGGAGGACTTTCTTTCTCTGACAAAAGAACTGAAGGAGTACGGCTACGATACCGTCAATCTGAACCTTGGCTGTCCGTCCGGCACGGTTGTCGCCAAGCGGCGCGGCTCCGGACTGCTTGCGTGGCCGCATACACTCGATGCATTTCTCGATGAAATCTTTTCGTCCTGCGACTGCCGGATTTCCATCAAGACAAGACTTGGCACAACCGACACCGATGAGTGGGAGACGCTGCTTGCGATTTATGACAAATATCCGCTGGAAGAGCTGATTATTCATCCGCGGATTCAGAAAGATTTCTACAAATATACGCCGCGCATGGAGTGTTATCGGACAGCATATGAGACGAGCCGCCACTCGCTGTGCTACAATGGGGATCTTTTCTCAACCGCTGATTTTCAGAAGCTCTGCCATGATTTTCCCTTGACGGAAAAGGTCATGCTCGGCCGCGGGGTGCTGCAGAACCCCTGGTTGATCGGGATGCTGCGCAGTACAGATCCTGCCAGCAGTGAAAATTTAGCTCCGGCAGATAAGGAGCTGCTGCGCGCATTCTGCGAAGATCTCTGTGCCGGCTATGCGCGCGTTATTTCCGGGGATAAAAATGTGCTGTTTAAATTAAAGGCACTGTGGATTTACCTCGGAACATCGTTTACGAATCCCCAGAAGTATCTGAAAAAGATCAAAAAAGCAAATCGCCTTGCCGAGTATGAAGAGGCCGTTGATTCGCTCTTTCGGGAACAGGAGCTGATTTTTTAACCGAATCGAGCCGCGCAAGCCGCTTATGAACCTTCGCTTGATTTTTCCATCCTGTTCCGCACAGATAAAATTGAACCGCGTCTGATCAACGAAAACACAGCTCTCATCCTTTTCTCTTACCACACCGAATGCATCCGCCGTGAGGATGGCACTTCGTACGGCATCCGCGGACTCGAGACACAGGTCGCCGTCAAAGAGGACGAGAAATGGAAATTGCAGCATATTCATTATTCGAAAGAAGCATGAGCAAAAATACGCCGCAGATCTGATCACTAGACCTGCGGCGTATTTTTATGCTCTTTTTCTCCAACTCCCAAATCCGTTCTCTATTTCATCGGCAGCATTGCAAGCGTATCGCACTCTTCCTCTTCTGCTTCCTCTGCAATCAGATTCCGGATATTCTGCATACGGTTATCCAGCTCCGCGCTCTGTCTTGCGCAGTCGTAGAGTTCATCCTGCAGATATTTGACATGATTTTCGGGAATATTTTTCTTGTAGCGCATCTTGTGCTCCAGACTCGCCCAGAAATCCATCGCGATCGTACGGAACTGTACTTCCACGTAGACCAGTTTCTTTGTATCCTGTAAAAAGATCGGCACCTGAACGATCAGATGAAGACTGCGGTAGCCGCTCTCCTTCGGATGCTGAATATAGTCCTTCCGCTCAATCAGCGTAATGTCATCCTGTTTCAGAAAACTGTCTGCCAGCTTATAAATATCGCTTGGAAAAGAACAGATCACACGCACACCGGCGATATCGCGGATATTTTCCTCGATAGACTCCAGTGTGACCGGGATGTCTTTCACGCGGATTTTCCGCATAATGCTCTCATACGATTTGACCCTTGTTTTGATTCCTTCAATCGGGTTCTGGTCATAGGAAAGCGAGTATTCCTGATTCAGCACCCGGAACTTTGTCTCGATTTCCATAATGGCGCACTGATAATACGACATCAGAAGCTCGAACGGCTTTTTGTTCTTCTGCATCATCTGAATAAACTCGTCCGATAAAAGATTCTGCTTTACAAACTCATCCCGTTTTGTCTCGATCAGATTTTTTCCCTGTTTTCTAATTTCCTCCAGTACTTCGAGGTTTTTCATCATCCGTTTTTTCGTCCTCCCAAAACTGCGTTCTCTGTCCTTTATGCTATCATTTTAGGCCTGTAAAGTCAAATTTTTTCTTCTTTTACTCTACCTTCAGCATCCGGTAGCCAACCCCGATATGCGTCTGGATATACTGCGTCTGCTCTCCGTTCTTTTCCAGCTTTTTCCGAAGCGTCGCCATGAAAACACGGAGGGAAGCGATATCGTTCTCCCAGCTGCTTCCCCAGATTTTCTGTGTAATAAACGTATGCGTCAGCACCTTCCCTGCATTCTGCGACAGCAGGCAGAGCAGCTTGTATTCGATTGGTGTCAGATGAAGTTCCTCTCCGTCAAGATATGCGCACCCCGCTGCGTACTCGATCCGCAGTGCGCCGTTTTCAAAGACAGCCGACTGGACTCCATTTTCTGCCTGCATCTGGGACAGACGGCGCTGTGTGACTCGAAGGCGGGCCAGCAGTTCCTCCACAGAAAACGGTTTCGTCAGATAATCATCCGCTCCTGCGTCCAATGCCTCGATTTTATCGCTGTCCTCACTTCTTGCACTGATTACGATAATCGGCATATTCGACCAGCTTCGAATCTTTTCAATCACCTCTACGCCATCAATATCCGGCAGGCCAAGGTCGAGCAGAACAATGTCGGGATTATGTGTGGATGCCTCCATAATGGCACCCGCACCGTTCTTTGCAGAAATATACTTATAATCGTGTGTTTTTAACGTCGTAGTAATCAGGTTGTGAACCGGCGTATCATCTTCCACAACCAGAATTAATGTCTTATTCATTCAAATTCACCTCACTGAGCGGCAGGTTAATCCGAAAGCAGCAGCCCTGTGGACCGTAGTCATAAAGTGCTATCTCCCCGCCGTGCGCATTTACAATCGAACGGCAGAGTGCCAGTCCAAGGCCAAGGCTTCTGCGGCTGTCGCTTACTTTATTTTTCCCGGAATAGAACATCTCAAACACATGCTCTCTGGACTCTTTTGGAATCCCGGGGCCGTTGTCCTCCACCGCGATCCAGACATTTTTCTCCTCTTTTCCGGCTGTCGAGAACCCACTGAATGATTTCCTGTTCCCTTAGGTCAAAGATTTTTTCCGTCTTTCCTCCTGTCTGCGCGCTGTAAAGTGTTCCGCGGACAATTCTGCTCTCCTGTGCCCCTGCCGGTGCGGCCGTCAGATCCCTTCCCAGCAGTTTTACAAGCTTTGTCGCTGTAATATCAAAAATCTCCGACGCATCCTCTGCCTTCTGCAGAAGCTGGCTGGTATTGAAAAGAATTTTCGTCCGGAACGCATCCCGCGCAGACAGCTTTGCATTCTCTTTTAATTTTGATGCAAGCGTACCTGTCAGAATGGAAATGCCCAGCATGATGGCAAAGGTCACCGGATAACCGGAACCGTACGCGTACAGTGTCAGACGCGGTTCTGTCAGGAAGTAGTTAAACAGCACTACACTGATCACAGAACTGATTACGCTGCAGGTATAACCGCTGGTCAGAATGGACGTCATCATAACGCCGACCAGATATATGGTAATGATATTGGAATCCGGAATGATATGGATTTCCAAATCCGGCACCAGATCGGTCAGCCGTTCGGTCCATCCCCTTCTCTTTCGAAAAAATCCCTGATCCATCATGCTTTTTCCAATGACAATCCGCGTTACTTCGGAAATTCTCGCATATTCTGCAATCTGCAGGGCAATGTCCTCGCTGTGCGTCGTTACAATCTCCGCCCCGCTCTGTTCTGCCAGGCGGATATGCTTCTGCAGCCTTGCCTGATCCTCCGGCGTTTTCTCTGCCGGTTCCGCGGTCTGCACATACAGTGCTGTAAAATTAGCACCAAATGCCCGGGCCATCTGTGCCGCAGTCCGGATAATTTTTTCATTGGACGGCGAAAATGACAGACAGACCAGAATATGTTCTTTTCTCTCTGTTTTCTGTTTTTCTTTTTCCAAATGCTTCACCTCGCTTCCAATTGTAGACATAAACAATCAAAAAGGACACCTTTTATTGTATAATTATGTTACCCCACAAACATACGAAAGAAGGTGTCCTTAATGAAAAATTAGCATTGAAGAAACTGCTAACTTATATGAAAAGTGTATACAAAATTCCACAAAAAATCAAGGGTTTATCCGATGAAAGAAAAAGAAAACCCATCCCGTTGTTTAATATCGTTATGCCAGTGCTGATTTTCCTGATGCTTCAGTATGAAAGTTTTCATACCATTTTTTCAGCGCCGGAAAGCATGGAGAAACGACCGAAAAACTGTATCCGTGGAAAAATCCCAAAAGTTGATGCAGTCAGGGATCTTCTTTCCCGGATTGATCCAAAAGAAATCGAGGAAATTCACGCGCAGACGATTGATGTTCTGAAACGCAACCGCGTATTTCGGGAAGGAACCATAGGCGGATATGTTGCGGCAGGTATTGATGGGGTGGAATTATTCAGCAGTACAAAAAAGTCCTGTCCAGACTGCCTGAGCCGGAAGAACGGGACGGGGAAGACAGAATACTTTCATCGAAGTGTGGTATGTATGACGGTAGGAAAATCGCCGCATGTGATCTTTGGGCAGGAAATGCTGAAACCCAGAGATGGTTCAGAAAAAGATGAAGGGGAACTGACAGGAGCGAAAAGGCTCATCCGGCGTTTAAAGAAAAGGCATGGTCATTTCGCAGATGTGATTGTGGCGGATGCACTGTACCTGAATGCCCCGTTTATCAATACTTTGAAGGAATGCGGTTTAGAAACGGTAATCCGTCTGAAAGATGAAAGAAGGCTTCTGTTTCAGGATGCGGAAAGCATGTTTCAGCGGGACAAGGGGAGAAAAAGGAGCTTCAGGAAGGGAAAAAAGAGTATTGAAGTCTGGGATCTTTCCGGATTTGAGATAGACCTTACCTGGACGATATCTTAAGCGTACTGAAATACGAGGACGGCCACTACGATCTCGTGAGTCTTTCCGACAAGGATTATCAGAAAAAACTGGATGTCCAGATTGCCTACTGGGATAAACTGAAAAATGAAATTCAGAAGGTCAGATCCGGAGAAAACGGAACGGCGGATCTGGTAGACATGAGCGAGACGTATTTCCAGATGGCAGATGAAACGGTTGCCGCAGTCAAAGTTTCCCATGCCAACCGCCAGCTGGAACAGAAAGCCTACATCGACCTTCACACGGGACTGCCGAACAAGAGCAAGTGCGAAGAGCTGTTCCACAATGTGGAATTCATCAAAACTCCTACCGCCTGTATCGTCTTTGACATGAACAACCTGAAACGCGTCAACGACAGCCTCGGCCACTCCATCGGCGACCAGCTGATTCTGAACTTTGCCCGGCTGCTGCGAAACTCGATTCCCGCGAAGCATTTCGTAGGAAGATACGGCGGCGATGAATTTATGGCGGTCATCTATGATGCAACCCGCGAAAGCATCACAGAAATCCTCACAGAGTTTCAGAACGAAGTCGAACAGTTCAACGGCTACGGAACCCAGTTCCGCATCAGCTATTCCCACGGCTTGGCACTTTCCACCGATTACAACGAATGTACGCTCCGCACGCTGTTTGACAAAGCAGATAAATATATGTATGAAAACAAGCAGCAGAGCAAGCAGGGACGCCAGAACTAAAGAAACGCCGGAACCGGAAATATCTTATCGCCGGTTCTGGCGTTTTTTCTTGCTGTTTCTCTTTTATTTTTTTGCAAACGCTTCTATCTGCGCATATCCCGCTGAAAAATCAATGGGTTCCTCCCGCAGCTTCTTTCTGACCGCATCGCGTCCTTCCTGATCTGCCAGCACTTTCTGGATTTTATCGGCAAACTGCATCACATCCAGCGGACAGAGATATCCGTTTTCCCCATCCCGGATCTGCTCGCGCATGGACGGAATATCGGAAGCGATGATGACCTTCTGCAGGCTTCTCGCCTCTACAATCGTAATCGGATAGCCTTCGTGACGGGACGGCTGGAGATACAGGTCGCAGGATTTTACGTACGGCGCAGGATTTTCGCGCATTCCGAGAAAAATAATTTCCTGCTCCACCTGATATTCCTTTGCCATGGTCCGCAGCTTGTTCAGATCTCTTCCATCACCGATGATGAACCATTTGAAGCAAAGTCCCCGTTTTTTCAGTTCCGCCGTAATCTGCACCGCAATATCATATCCTTTTTCTTCCGAAGCTCTTCCCACCGTCAGAAATTTCAGCTCTCCTGTGTACTGCGGATCGCTAAGCGGCTCCTCACTCCGTCTCTGCACCTGTTTGATGTCAATGAAATTCAGCAGAACCTCTGTCCGGTCCGCGAGTTCTGGAAAACGGGCAATGACCTGTTTCCGGACAGGCTCGGAAACGCAGTAAATTTTATCATACTCCGGAATAAAGTCCCTGGTCCGGAACAGCCACCAGAGATTTTCTCCGTGGAACCAGACCGCTTTCTTCCGCGCATTCGTCTTTCTGGCTCCGAATGCGGTTGTGAACGCACCGAATCCGAAAAAGTCGAAAACAAGATCGTATTGTTTTGTTTCCGGCTCCACACACTCCAGAATCCGTTCATACAGTTTTCCATACCGTTTCTTTCCATACACGACGCGCATCAGAAATACGCCCATTCCTCTGGCATAGAAAGACCGTTCTGCCGGTGTCTCCCGTTTTCCCACAATCCGTTCCAAAGCCGGATGCGGCTTTTTGTCCCAGATCATCTGGCGCACTTCCACTTCCTTCGGAATCCGCTCCAGCAGAACGCCTCTTTTTTCGACCAGAAGAAGCGTTACATCTTCTTTTTTCTCCACCAGTTTCTGCAGCAGCGCTGCCATGGCCACTTCCGTTCCGCCCATGTCCATGGTACGTCCCAGCACCAGTATTTTACTCATTGCTTACCTCTCATCTGCTTTTTTCTCTGTTCTAACGCCAGTAGGCATCTCCCACATGCGCAGGATGACGCTGATCCTCCGGCGGAAGCTGATGGTAATCGCCGTACAGGGTGTGAAGATACGTCTCGTATCCCGCCGGGGCATTGATCAGATGGCCTTCAAACGGAAGGCGCACGATCTCTTCGATCGCTGTTTTGGGAATCGCGTCCGACTTGCGGTAACCGCCGCACTGGCAGGCCACCCACTTTGAGTCCTCCGCGCGGTACTTTCTGCACTCTTTTTCCATCTCGCGCAGAATCCGCTCTTTTCCATAACATTTCCGGATCGCCCATTTGCACCATTTTGCGAAGCTTCCTTTGTTTCCTTTTAAGGTCTGGCGGTAGGTGCGGAATGCATTCATCCGCTGGCTTTCCAGAAACAGCAGCTTTTTCCAGTGACGGTCGTACTCCGGTGTATCTTTTTCCGGCAGTCCGTCAAACGGGAAAATGTCGACGAAAAGACCGGTATCCACAGCTCCTGCCACGTGCTCAACAAGACTCGTTCCGGTGTGTACCAGCTTTCCGTATGCCAGTGTGAAACCCTTTGTATTATGAAAATTCATGACGCGGTACGGTGTATCCGTTTCGCTGTTTACAATCTGTTCCAGTTTTTCATAATCCGCTCTCGGCATCCAGACATCCACATCATCATCCCACGGAATGAACCCCTGATGCCGGATCAGCCCGAGCAGCGTTCCATCTGCTGCAAAATAGATCAGGTGATGTTTCCGGCAGACTTCATCCAGATACAGTAATATTCCAAGCGCAATCTCCTGTTTTTCTTTTAATTCTGTAATTTTACGCATAACGGCATTGCCTTTCTGTTTTGTTTTTCCCATCCATTATAAACACTCTGCCGGATTTTTTCAATTTAAAGTTCCTGCCGCTCCGGCGCCCGTCTGAAGATTCCGCACTGTTTTTATCAGTACCTTCATATCCACCGGTTTTACTATGTGTGCGTTCATGCCCGCATTGAAGGCATTCTGCACATCTTCTGAAAATGCGTTGGCTGTCATCGCAAGAATCGGGATTTTCTTTGCCAGCGGGTGGCTGCTGTTCCGGAATTTCGTCACAAAGAGAACCGATGCCAGGATCAGAAGCAGAATTACTGCCAGAATCCTCAGCTCCTCGACAGCGGTATCCTCGAACATCTTCGTTCCGTTGCTGTCCACCACATACGTCGTGCTCTGGTTGCTGAATGCACTGCTTCTGAAATACGGTGCCATCTCCTCCATCGAACGGATCAGAATAAAGTGTGTGATGATACTGCCGTCGACCACCAGCTGGCTCTGCAGTTTTCTGGCAAATACCATCTGGTTTTCATTGGTGATCCAGTCCGATGTCAGAAAGCTTTTGATATCCGCATCCTGCAGATCTTTAGATCTGTACCACACGCCCTGCAGACCCTCATCGGAATAATAGTATCCTTCCTGGTTCACGGCAATAAACTGGAGGTTTTCATGCGTGGAGCTTAATTCTTCCTCACGTTTTTTCAGAAATTCACACAACCGGCGTTTTACTTGATTACAATCAGATTCGGGTTCTTTGGGCTTCAT